>Ga0193752_1000074_pt1 | contig 143685 bp, 125 predicted proteins | sample H1c1metaG_FD_144924 | JGI IMG/M metagenome (GOLD analysis project Ga0193752, IMG submission 144924) | Soil microbial communities from a riparian zone of the East river system, Colorado, United States - H1c1 | ecosystem: Environmental > Terrestrial > Soil > Riparian zone | place: USA: East...
ACCGAAAAACAATATTTGAATCCTGAAAAACAATCCACTTTATTTGCTCACCAGTGGAGCACTCTTGTTGCCAAAATTGGTGCACTCCCAATTGCCATTTTTGGTGCATTGTTCCTTACCGACTACACCTTCGAGCAATATTCCCAAAATGCTATGGATCAAATCATGATTGAGTGTACCGCAGAATATCAGGTCAACAATGACAAAGCGACTCACTACAAACAATCAGAAGAATATAACCCAGACAAGAACATTGAGAATTATGTTGCCTACTTTGAAGGTGAGGTAAAGACAAGGAACAAAGCAGACTTTGTGGAGATCATCAAGTTAAGTATAACTGAAAATGATGAAGACGGAAACAGAATATTAGGCGATTTTGGCAATCCCGAAAGAATACAACTTTGGCCGGAATAAGTGAAATTCACTTATCACGCATTTCCTCAAAAACCCGATGGCATTTTAATTCTGATATGGAAGATACAAACACTGGCACAGAATCAAAACCTAAGTATAACGAGCCAACCCTGATCAGTTGGACACCATTACTGTTACTGTCCGGTGCTGCACTTACTATATGGATCGTTGGTCTAATAGTCGTATATACAAATATCTACGATGGGAACGAAACCAAAGCCGGACAACTTGGTGATACCCTGAACATCATCACCAGTATATTCTCCGCACTGACCGTATCAGGATTACTTTTTACAATAATTCTTCAGCGGAAAGAACTCCATGATACTCGAACCGAATTTTCCAACCAAACCAAAAACTTACGTAAACAATCATTCGAGATAACATTCTTCAATTTGGTCGAGTCAAACAAGCAAATGGCTTTACAAGTTCGTTACGACGATAATTCCGGTCAGTTTAGTGAAGGTTTGTCATCTTTTGAAGCAATCTTCAACGACATTCATCAAAAAGTGAAGGAGGGTGAGTACGAAGAAAAGGATCACGTTGCTCGCGACATATTCGTACTAATTGAGGGAACAGATCAAACGCTCGATGTCTACCTGAAATCATTACATCTGATTTTGAAGTACGTAGATGACAATGCTTATGATGTCGACCAAACGCCTTTCTATTTATCAATCATTTTTTCGACACTAACTACTTACCAAATTAGTGTATTGGAGCAAGTTGTTGAGTGGCTTCAAAATGAATATAGCAGGGAGTTCTTTAATCGATTGCGCAGGCTACTTAAGTCAAATAAGATATTGGTCTGAACATTCCGGTTTGTTCATTCGCGTTCACTTCGAGTGAAGATTCACAATGTTATTGCCTCAACGAATGCTTTGTATTGAAGCCAATCCATGCTTTGCAAGGCGTCATTTAATTGACGATCATCCTCAATGTCGCTAACTTGATCTGGCCATAAGTCAGACACGCAGGTATTGTATACTACTACGTCATTTGCGGTGTCAATGACTCCACGTGCCAATCCATCTTGAATCGCCAATTGCATTTTAAATTTCCCGTCGGGTCTTTGCTCGGTTTTGCGTGCAGCGGTTATCAGATAGCGACTATAGAGTTCCTTCGCGGCATCCTGAACGCTCATCTGCTTCTTTAAGAAACGCTCTGCATAACGGTGAAAGAAATGCGCGAGATAAAAATGAACGCCATTATCCATGACACTTACCCAACAATATCCTCTATCGGAATGATACCAACATCCTACCGCGTAATCAACACCTTCTTTATCAATTCCGTATATGTAGATAGTGAGACCAGTGTTGGAGCCAACGGTTTGCTTGTACGAATGAACTTTTCTGCCAAGTCTTCGCATTTGTTTCGCAACGGTCTTGGCTTTCGTTACTATTCTCTTTCGATTATTCTTGACCTCGGAAAACAGGTGCACTGCAATTTCCTTTTGGGTCATGGATGGCACTATCATACTGCTGCAAATATTCAATTCAAGATAACCCATTCACGACTCAGATTTATGTACGGGTTTGAAATAAATTCAAAACGACTTGACAAAATTTATATACGCATTATCTTAGTACTATAGAAGACTGAGAGGTGTAGAGGCGGAAGTGGGAAGTCGGTCTTTCAAACCAATTCCGAAATACTTGATTTCCCGCTGTGATTTTATCGGCACCACTTAGTATTTAAGAGAGACATATTGATACCATAACTTAACTGACGTGTGAGGAGTTAAGTTGAAGAAATATCATTCCGATTACTCGGATTGAAAAAAGGAAGCAACCACCTCACACTGGTTGCTTTTCTGTTTTATGACGGATTGGTTTTCGTCATAAAAACCAACGAATCGTTTTACGCGTTTTTGATGACCGATAACCAAAAAATGCGATGCTACTTATTGTCAGGGTTTCATGTGATCTTCCCGCTCAAAAAGAGGTCTTAGACTATCGATGCACTTTCTGTTCAAATTGAACAGCCTTTGTTTGGTGCATCGCCAATCTGGTTTAAGACATAATTCTTCACCCCGTTACACGAAAACATGTAGCAGCCAAAAAGATTTTAGCAGTTTGTCAATTCCCTATTTTTGTTTCTTTTCAAAGGGTACTACAGAAGTAATTTCTTATAGAGAGGTTTGAGGGAATGAATATAATGTGGAATGATTAAATGGTACATGATTCTAACGAGTTGTCATTACCAGCCTACCTCATTGAAGGGTTATGTACTTTAACTTTGTTTGAACTGAACGTTTGAACGGAGTTCTTGTACCTTCTTCCTATTGAAAGTATAAACATAAAATATATCTTAAGATTTAAATTGATAAGAAGAGAAACGAAGTATAAGAAAGGTTATGCATAACGTGAGTGATTGAATCCCTATCGGAATTCAATCATGCACTGCATATATGATCTTTATACTCCGTATAGAATATTAATAGATTTTACCGGCATCGCTGGCATACTCAAGTTTTTCAATAGGAATTGGAATTTTCTGATTAGTAATTCCATCAACGCCTGAGCATATTGCCAACCCACCTTTCTTTATCTCTATGATTTTCATGACGACATTTTCGCCTTCACGCTTTACCAGATCGCCTCGCTTGAAACTCATAACATGATCATTGTTTAGTTGTGATGAAAGATGAGCAATCCATAAGATTCAGCGCAAATATGTGGATGACAGAAGGTCGCTACATGAAGATATTAGCGGAAGAAGGAGACGCTATTTCTATGATCCAGTGATTGACATGTTCAATGGCATTCCGGCAATAGCCGTCACCCAACAAAGCCTGAATCTCGTTGTGCGCCAAGAGTTCTTCCTCTGTTTTAATAGCGGGTGTTTTTTCAATCTCGTAGGTTGTGATGGTATTCACTTCGCCAACGGAAACATTTAACTTTTTTACTTTTAACATATTACTTATTTTTTATATGGTAAAAATACTACTAATAAACGTATCATTTCCCTCTCGGTAGTGAACACCAGTCTGGCATCCATTTGAAAACAGCCATAAAATTTATACCTTATATCTCTATATACTAAAAATAAATGACATGGCAGTTGTAACAAAGGTTAAAGCAGGAATGGTTTCTAGGGTGAAGGCCAGAATTCGAGCATCTTTTCCAACAAAATTGGCGTTCTCCTATGATAAACGATTGGCTCTGCTTCGGTGCGAAGGGGTCAGTCTTCTCGACGTATCGAGAATAATGGATCGCGATTTCCCGCATAAGAATAACCTAACATGGCCAGTGCTTTGGTGAAAATGGTCACGATTAGATTTGATGGTTTAGGTAATACTTTTCCGTTGAAAGTCTATTGGATTGTTGCAACAAAGACGGCGCAAGCAACATTGAGTGACGGGCGGACGGCGGATTCCGGAATGGCTGTCGAACACATCGACGACTTCATGGAGTATGTTCGGAAGTACGCAAAATTTAGCACTTGGTCAGCCATCGAGTCTGAAATTAAGTCATTCGTGGACAAAGGTGAAAATTATTTTGTTATTGACTCCACTTATACATTGATTGACCACAAGGTCAACTGACTCATTCATTGATATCCCCTTGTAGGATGTTATCATGTATAAACAAATCGACGATTCGATGAGGTTCTATTGCAATTCCGACTGAAGACACAGTGGGCATAATCCGCACGTTGTATCCAAACATCTGATTGTGTATTTTGATTTGAAAGTCCTGCGTCAGTCCCGATGCGAAAAATATCACAGTGTCTTGCATTCCGACAACCTGTAAAATCCTACCATTATCTTCGTTGGCTGCGTAGTAATCTTCACTGATGGTCTTCACCAAATTATGCCTTACTATTATACCGTTCAGCGCGATGCTATCCCCTGACTGCTGATAGAACCTACTGTCGTCAAGTCGTAATCTAGTTTCTTTCATATTAATAAATACTTGAACTACTTAAAGCCGTTCGATGCTTTATAAGTATTTATAATCATGAAAGTCAAACTAGCAGAACGTAACAAAAGAATAGTTGAAGATTTCTACTTCCTGCTAAAGACAACCAAACTTAAGCAAGACGTAAACGCATTGCTTGCGGAGCAATATCAGTTGTCCAAAATTAGCATTATCAAAATTGTTCGGGCGGACAGAAACAGTAAGCAGCCAGATGTACGTGCTGAAAGGAATCGCTCTCTCATTAGCGACTACAACGAATTAAAAAGTAAGCAGCCTTACAGAAAGAAAAACCATGTGTTAACAGAACTGGCATTCAAATACAACCTGAGTGTTGCTGGTGTTTACTACGTCCTCGACAATGAACCTAAATAAACAAAGCAAAAATAATATGATCCAGATTACCGATATACACAATGTCAGTCGCAACATTAACTCACACATGTCCATGTTGTGGACGTAAAACAAATATCTACCAAAGACAACTCTCAGAGGCACACGTTTATTTCTTAGTTGAAATCTGTGAGCAATTCTTCAACCGAAAGGAAAGCATTCATTATAACGAAATCCAGCAACGTGTTAAAGATAATTGGGGCAAGAATTGCACCGACTACAGCATTCTAAAGAACTGGTTTCTCCTTAAGCCAGATGAAGACAAGAACGGATTTTTCAAACCGACTAAAGCAGCATTCCATTTTCTTGCCTCACGCACAGACATTCCACGGTATCATTACATCAATGATGAGTTCAGTCAGGAGTGTATCATGGTTCACCAAATTCTTGACAATCCACCAAAGCCAAACTGGATAAAGGTTCTTTAATCATCGGGTAGTATTTATCCAAAAACGATAGATGATCTCAGGAGCAACCACCAGCGTAAGAATTTATAACAGCATCAAGGATGCATGTATGAGCATGACCGGTACAAGCACCGTGAAACAATTTGCCCTCTGGAATAATCAAATCGACAAAGTAAAATCCGGTGATCACAATCCAATAATGTTTCCATTCGTCGGTGTGACTTTTGAAAATGAGTTTAACCAGTTATCGGTAGGCAGACAAGAGATAAACGGAATCTTCGTGCTATACCTCTGCGTTGAATCATTGAAGCACAAGGATGAGGATATATTAACTTTTAAAGATTCGCTTTACGCACATCTCGCCTCTGAACTTCCGAAGTTAGGTTTTGGCGACTTTTATAGGACTTTCGAAGTAATAGACACCGATCATGATAATGTCCTCGTATGGCAAATGGAATTCTCATATTCATATATAGACGATTCCGCGAAAGATAAAGGGAGAAAGATTCATCCATACGATGTTGGTTACGATGTCCATTACTAGTCATGAGTAACGTTGGTCAAGATTTTGCGCGTATTTGGTCAGGCAAACTTCAAAGGTTAAAAAGGGTGATTCGGTTGCTACCAAAGCAAGCGGGTCAAGTCGCCTTAGCATTTTTCATCGAACAGTATAAGAAACAAGAGACTCCGGACGGACAGAAATGGACACCACGAAAAGATGGAGACTCGTCCAGAGCATTACTTGTTAAGTCTGGCAGACTAAGAAAAGTATCAGGATTATCAGAACAACTTCAAATAGTGTGAGCATCGGAAGCAACGTTAACTATGGCCGATATCACAACGAAGGCACTGACAGGTTACCGATGCGTAGATTTCTTGGCCCAAGTGCAGTATTGAACAGACGACTTCAACGGTTCATTAAAGCAAAAATCCTTTGGGAACTCAGGAAATAGATATGACACCTAGCAATTTTAATCAACAGCAGAAAATACTGCTCTTTCGAGATACTCACGATAGAGCCTATAATAAAGCGCACACTGCCTCATTGTATTATGTCATCCTAAATACCGATGACCCGAAATTAATTGGGAACATGTTGGTCAACTACTTTACAATCGCCTATGACAAATACGAACTGTTCCGTGTGATCTATGAAGACACAAAAGAAGATGTCGACCGGCTTACCATGCTACGAGACAAACTGGTCTGGTGTCTGAAGGAGATAGATGAAGAGACTGAATTAATTAATCTATTACGGGAAGCCTTTGACGAAATGATGGAGTAACTCACAATCTAAAACCCGCTTTCTATTAACACATTTATGAAAGTTTCTTCATCATCGCTTCCGTTTCTTGCTCGTTCAACTGACCAAAATGAGACGCATGTGGCCTGCCAGTCTCACTGCCTTTCATGAGTCCAACAATTATCGTACCGTCGATAGGCATTATTGAGTGGTGGTTCATCAATATCATAAGGCGCTTAAGCCATGTGGGGAACTGATTCCTTATGTCCTTAATGTTCTTTTCACCGCGATAAGGATTGTCAGCATGGAGAATGCCTCCACATTTTTCATAAATCTTCAACGCATCTTCCTTTTTCATAAATCCAGTAGAAATTTCCTTTAAGTCAAAATACTTCTGACCGTCTTTACTGGTTTTTACCGTTTGGGTCGATGGCCTCGGATAAAAATTAGGATTAAGTCGTTCTAAGTCTTGAAATATTAGTCGTGCATTCCAATGCTCATTGAACTTAGCATGCTGTTTCTCATATTCGGACTTGTTTGCGACTAGAGAAGAAAGGGCAATCAACTCAATAATTTTTCGGAATTGCAGACAAATGAATTCCACTTCTGTGATTAGATACCCCGTCGTTTTCTTTCCAGTAACGTAGTCAGTAACTACTTCAACCCTCTTCTTAATTTCAAAGAGGCAAGATTCGTACTTATTGAGTTCAACACTCATAACAATGTTTATGTCGAGAACCAGTTTTTCTCAGATTTCAATTACCATTAACGGCATCGTGCCAATCTTTCGAACAATCACCTCTCGATGGTGACCTGCAATACCTAATTTGATCCATGCTTTCAATGCACTTATTACTTATAAGATTCATATTAACTATATCCCTAATTTGAACCAACTGCTCTAATTTCTTTGCCTCAGACTACGCAAGGGAATAAATTATCTTGTCAAACTTTATTTCTTTGAATGCCTTCGCTATGTCAAAGTATTCGGTATTGTGTTTGGCAAGACTTATTTTACTCTCTACATCCTTATCACCAAAATCTTCAAGCGGCGAAACATCTTTAATTCTCTTGATTAAATCTATGATGACGATTTTATTCGTTTTACAAAATGTTTTCCAAATGTGCGGGCTTAGATTTGGCACATCCTTATGGTGCAGAGATCGTGATACAAATGCACTTGGAAAATAATTCCAGAAATTGCTTTGCTTTCGGCCATAGAACCAAGAGGCGGTGTTAGGTTTCAAACAACTGTCGTCATTAGGATTGAATGTCCCTATGACCAATATTTTATATTTGCCAGCCAATGGTTCGTCACAAAATACGTGATCTTCTTCAAGGGCGACAAGTTGGTCAATATACCGATGTATAATATCCATCATTACTTACACTTAATCTATTTTTTAATACGTTCTGATTTGGTACTATCCAGCACATGAAAAATATGAGGATAACCAAACAATGTTTCTTTACCAGTGTCCATGCCCAGAATTCTTACTCGAATATCCATTTCAAATGCCACACCGGCGGCAGGGTCGCCAATAGTTATTGTTTCAACGTGAGGTTTATCGTTACGAAGCATCACATGCATGTCCATGATATATTTGTTGTTAGCGCACATTCCTACAATCACTTCTTTCATCATCCACCCTAGGCCCGCCTTAGACTGATCAATCCAACGTTTGGTCGCTGCGGCGTTTCCGAAGAATGATGTTTGGGACAAAATGCAAAATGGTTTGTTTTTGAACGTTACTACTGAGTCAACGTTGAAGTTATAACTTCCCTTCGAAGTAATTCCCCAGTCCAGCGCAAAATCTGTATTCGATTCTGAGTCCGTATCTCTCCCCATGTACTCAGAGAACAAACTCGCTAATGGAACGATCAATTCTTTATATCCTGACTCAAAATTCTTCCTAAAATCAGCATATTTCTTTTCCTTGAGAAATACCGGTATCTGGCAATCATCAATGACGACGGGGAGAATTATTACACGCTTACTTTCAATTTCTCTTATTAACCCTGAATTCAATTCCTTTTTACACCATTCTGATTGAACAAAGGAATTGGACAAAACGACTAGTAAGAATGAAGATTCACCTAAGGCATCTTGAATTTTATTAATCAAAGAATCACCTACGTTGATCTCCCACCGGTCAACCCATACCTTTATCCGATCCGTAACCAACCTAATGCCCAATTTGTCAACAAAATCTTTGTCCTTACTGGAATAACTAATGAACACCGACATAATATTTATTTTATAGTGTAATGCAACGTCACTCTTGTCAATTAATTTTCTTTATTGAAGTCAAATAAATACTTCTATTTAAACATCTAGTTAACCGTAATGCCATGTTGGAGAAGGTACTTCTGTAACGAGTCTTCAATATTCTTGATGTCGGCATCATTCAATTGAATTAAGGTCAGCCCTAGTTGATTGTAAATTTCAATCTTTTCCCTCTTTGGTTGGTTGTACTTCTCATCATTTTCCAATCCCCAATATTCTATATAAACCGCTTTTGGCCTGCCGTTGCCTGACGGAATATGAAAGTCTGAATAAACTGTCTTATGAGTGTTGGGTAATTTCTAAGCGTGAACGATACCCCATAAGTATAGCGAATCATCAATTGTTAATTCCGCCTTAGATCGAACAAGGTGGCCATCTTTAGTACGATATTCCGTCGGGTATTTTTTTCTGAAATCTTCTACCGTATCTGAGTCAGACTTTTCTTTGTTGGGCTCTACATTTTTCGCAACAGCAAGGACTTTTTGCTTTGGAGTTTCGTCGAAGACTTCAAGAAGATCGCTGTTCTGAAAAATAGTGCTTGGCCACATCACATAAGAGTTGCCAGAAGTGTCATGTTCAAATTGCTTTCCGCCGAGAGTTTTACCGAGTTGTGTTGTACTCCATCCTGCAACTGTTTTCTGTATCCAACCCAATTCGTTTAAGATCAGGTTTGCTCGCTTTGACGAGATGTTGAAATGTGTACCTAGTGCGGTTGAGTTTATCAATTTAGGTTTTTCTCCGCTGTGGCCTTGGCTATTGCTTATCTGGATATTTTCCGGCCACACGATGTACTCACCATAGTTTGGGCTTGTTCGCGTTTGTCCGCCTTTCTTTTTCCCTTGATCGGTTAGAATCCACTTGTCATTTTTACGTTCTATCCAACCCAAGGATTTCAACTTATCGAAAAGATCGGCTGGCCTAATGTCCATTTCATTAGCCAAGGTAGTTGTAGATATATATTCCATGTAACAGGGGATTTCTAAAAAACGCCTCGTGTTTCAATCTTGTCAGCCACTACCCATTGCTGATTGAGACACTTGTTGATGGCAACTTTGCCAAACTTCTTATATCGAAAATACGGTTTAATTGGTATTCTTTTGCGTCTTCTTTTGACTCTTCCTCAAGAGTTTATTGACACTATTTTTATTCGCATAATCGAAAAAAGTATAGAACACAGTGCCGCCGTGATTTTTATATCTAAGTTCTATTTTTATGTCTTGGAACATAATAGGAAACTTTCCCGCGTCTGTACGATCAGCACCAGTGCATTCCTCCCATGTTGAGCAGTTTCCATCCAATGTTACCGGAGCACTGTTAAGGATTGGATCGGTCGGTAATTTCTTAATGTCAATTTTGAATTGGGGCATGCTGATTATTTCCAACTCAGGGTAGTAGGCAGTCACGTCAGAGTTGTTTCTTATAATGATCGAGAAGTTCCATTTGAGGTTGAAGATTTTAATTGCCGTATCGCCGTCAATTACATTGTGCATTACTCCGTCTATTAATTCCTGTGTTACTTTACTGCGTGAACTTGTTCCGGCAGGTGAACTGCTTCCGCCTTTCGATACTAATTCGATTTCTAATCTTGGTCGATTCTTATACTTGCGATGCAAGTGCGACCAAACAGGCAAGATTACTGCTAAAAGCAATCCGGCTATTGCTAAAAGTATTTCCATCATTATTAAACAAAATCCATTTCACTCACATACTAAAAGTAGGGGTGAAATAGGGGTAAAAAAGTAGGGGTATAATTTGTAATTAATTGACCTTTAATAACTTAAAAACGTTATAGTAGCCCCGACAGGAATCGAACCTGCATCAAAAGTTTAGGAAACTCCTATTCTATCCATTGAACTACGGGGCCATTTTTTTGACGCCCGGCCGGCGCCTGATTAGTGGCGCAAATATATAAAGTTTGCCCATTTGGGCCTGCTGGGCACGTAATCCATCTGCAAATCTGTCGCCGTGCCCGACGACTTAGTGTGCAATTTCATGAGTGCCACCGATTTACCAGGCAAGACATGATAACGAATGGTCCGGGAAGGGGTTGAATTTTTGCCACACAATCGGCTATTTTACCCGTTTTAGGAAGCGAAAGCCGAACATGACAAGCCTCGAACATCCTTCAGCGCGATTGGACCCGGAAGTTGCCCGGCTCCTTTCTGCCTTTGCGCAGGAGGCGGAGATGGCCGGCGACCTGCATCCGAAGCAACTTTCCATGTTGTACGACCACAAGTGGTTCAAAATGTTCATTCCCAAAAATTATGGCGGCTTGGGCCTAACACTTCCGGAAGCGGTCAGGCTCGAGGAAGCGTTGGCGTGGGCCGATGGCAGCGCCGCCTGGGTGGCTACGTTATGCGGAGGTGCCGGTTGGTTCGTCGGGTTCGTAGACAAGTCGATAGCGGATGAATTTTTCGTGGGTGATAAGCTATGCGTGGCGGGCAGTGGAAGTGCTACCGGTACTGCCGGGATCACGAACGACGGATACGTGATCAATGGCTTGTGGCCATACGCATCGGGTTCGCTACACGCCACGACGTTCACCGCCAATTGCGTCATTCACGACCAGGGTAAAGCGTTGTTGAACGCCGATGGAACGCTACGGATAATGCCTTTTATTCTAAAGCCCTGCGAGGTGGTCGTGAAAAAAACCTGGAACGCTACGGGTATGGTCGCTACGGCCAGCCATTCATTCTCCGTATCCAACGTTAACGTTCCGGCTAAGCGATGCTTTGAGATTGATCCATCGGCCGCCACGATCAATGATCCTGTCTATCGCTTTCCATTCTTACCCTTGGCCGGGACGACGCTCGTGGCAAACGTCGCCGGCATGACGCAGCGTTTCCTGGACCTGGCGATCGATAGCGTATCAGAACATGAGTCGTCCAAAGGAATGAGTACCTGCGAGGTCGTTGTTCGCAAACATGAATCGACATTGAATAACGTGCGCAGGCTGTTCTTCCGATACCTCGACGAAGCGTGGCAGCAACTGTTGGTGACCGGAGTTGTGCCTGTCGGCAATCTTCAAGAGGTAAGCCTTACCTGTCACGAACTCGCGCGCACGTGTCGAGAAGCGGTAGATGAGATCTATCCTTTGTGTGGCATGAAGGTGTTACTGGCAGAGTCGGAGCGCAATCGCGTTTGGCGTAATATTCACATGGCGCTATCACATTCCTTGTTTCGAAATCGATCCGCGGCTGGAAATTCCTAGATCGATCGCGCCCGTATTGTTGCCCATGGAAGAAATTCGATTCACTCATAACGGATCGCCCGCACCGGATTTACCAGTGCAGCCCGCGATGCCCTCAGCAATACGATCAGCAGCGTAAGCACCAGAACCGCGACCACCGGCGCGACAAACATCCACCCTTGCAGCGTGATGTGATACGCAAATGTGTTGAGCCATTGGGTAATAAACCAGATACTCAACGGTATGGCTATGATACAAGAGAGGGACATAACCACCACATATTCTTTCGCAATGAGTGCGAGGATATGTGAGGCACTACCCCCAAGAACTTTCCGGATACCGATCTCCTTGGTGCGTCGCGCAACGGCAAGTGCCACCAGTCCGAACACGCCCGTCATCACGATGATGATCATCAAGCCTGACGCGAGTGCTGCACCCTTCCTGAGCTTCAACTCCGTTTTGTATTGCTGTTGAACGCGGTCGTCGGCAAACGACGCCATAAAGGCGTCATCAGGGAACGCCTGGCGCCAGGCCTTTTCAACCTCCTGAACCGCGTCCGGGAGATTGCCTGCCCGCAACCTCAGCGAGAAGAACCGGAAGACCCGGCCATCGCGAACGTGTAACAAAACGGCGGGCTTCACGGGCTCATGCAGCGATTCAAAATGGAAGTCGTTCACGATACCCACGACGGTGTATTCCTGATCTCCCGTTTGAGCCATCTTCAATTTGTCTCCGACCTTGAGCGATACCGCGCGACTGGCCGACTCGTTGATCACCACGTTGTTTGGCACGTGCGTGCCGCCATCCTGGTTGAAATAGTGGCCATCCTTCATCTTCAGACCGTATACGGCAGCGAAGTCATCGTCGGTAAACGAGAGATAAGCGTTGATGGCTTCCTCGGATGAATGACCGGAGGGATAGATGTTATCTGACCCCATATTGAACTGAACAGCGGGCGAACCCAGGGAAAACGAAGCTGCTTCGATTACCGGACTGGATTTTAAGATCTGCTTGGCCGATTCCATTCTGGCCACGCCTTCTTCGTTCCATAAACGTGGCACAGAAGTGATGAGCAGCACTTGTGAACGATCGTATCCGAGGTCCTTGTTAAGAAAGAAATTGAACTGCAACGTCATCACTACTGCGCAGGCAAGGATGAAGAGCGAAATAGTAAACTGAAGGCCGATCAGCAAACGCGATATCCGTACTGTGCCGGAAACGTTGCGGAATTTTCCTTTCAGCGAATCGACAACATGGCTGGTTGCCAGGTGAAAAGCGGGATACGCGCCGGCGATTACGCCCACCCCACACGCAAGGACAATGATGATCAGCCAGAATTTTCCGGTGAAGTTACGCACGGAAGGAATTTGCGTATCCATCATGACACCGAACTCGCGGTGCAACAGTTCATACAAGAGCAATCCGAGCGCAGCAGCGATGAACGCGCAGGCCACCGACTCGACTATAAACTGTTTCACGACCTGCATACGAACGCCGCCAATGGCCTTGCGAACGCCAACTTCTTTGATGCGACCGAGCGATCCTCCAATGGTGATGTTCGTAAAATTCGCGATGGCGAGCAGCAGAATGAACGCCACGGCCCAGGCAAGCGAGCTAAGGAGTCGCTGAACGGAGCCGTGATTGGTGATGAGATAATAATCGGAGAGGGGTTTAAGGGCAATCTGGCCCGACTCATACACGACCGGAGGCGCGTTGGCCTTGAGTAAGGCATTGAGCTTGCTGTTGACATCCCCGACCCTGGCATTTTCCCGCAGTTTAACGTAGGTGATGATGGAAGTTTGCCAATCGCTTTCATCCGCTCGCAACGAGAAGTCGGGTGCGTTCGCCTTTGGAAGGAAGACCTGCGCATTCATGTTCATCAGGTCGGTTACTGTATTCTTTTTCTCCTGATCCGCGATGACGGCCGTTACCTTATAATTCTTCAGTCCGTTACCCTCGCTTGCGACCAGCAGGGTTTCGCCAATTGCGTTGCCGTTGCCGAAGAACTGAGTGGCTACCTGTTGCGTAATCACGATCGAGTTGGGCTGCGTGAGCGCGTTCGCGGCATCACCGGCCACGACGTCAAACCCGAAGACGCTCAGCAGCGTCGAGTCGCCGATCATGCTTTGAATGCGGAAGTGCTTGTCGTTTCTGGAGATGGTTATGTTCCGGTCCCAGAAGCGGTAATAATTCTCAATGAGTTGAGGATATTGATCGAGCGCGCGTGGCATGAGCGGCACGGGCATAAAAAATTCGGGCCCATCGATGTCGTGCGCGAGTTCCAACAGGTACAACTGGTCGACCGACGTCAGACTTTGATTCACGCGCATCTCTGACAACGTAAATCCCCCAATAAGGAGCGCAAAAGTAAAGCCCGCCGTTAGCCCCAAAATATTGATGCTTGCAAACAAGGTGTGCTTCCTCAGGTTGCGCAGCATCAGGGTAAGATAATTCCGCAGCATAGAGATGAGTTTATAATGACAATTTACAATGAAGTACGATCCGAAAGGGACCGTCGGAGTGGTTTAACTTAAGTTTAACACTTCGGCCGGTATTGACGGCAACGTATGAAAAACTGAAACGAAAAAAGCCCGCAGTGGCGGGCTCCAAAATTGTCAATTGTTAATTTAATCCAAACCCCCTTTTCTTGTCGCCTTCCTTACTTCTGGCCACTTACCGGGCTGATTCATGCGCGTGTTGAATGGCAGCGCGCTCTTTTCAGTCGAGGTACGGCTGGGATCTTCGCATGCCTGGTATACCAGTATAGCAGCGAGTATTGCGTTGTTGCGGACGTCGTCGAATACGATCTTGTCGTAGGTGTCGAGGTTGGTGTGCCAGGTGTAGGTTCCGTATGCCCAGCTGAGGGAACTCAGGGAAAATCCCGGTGCGCCGGCAGCTACGAACGAGGCAAAGTCGGATCCGCCGCCGCCGGGTGTTCCGGGGAAGGTCGTTGTCAGATCGGTCTTGTATTCGGTCGGAACATACGAAAGCCATCGCGTCAGGTAGTCGTAGGCATGCAGGTAGCCTTGCCCCGTTATAGTGGTTACCCTACCCGTACCGTTGTCCTGGTTAAAAAGTGCCTGCAGGTTCTTCACGATTTCCGGATGATCTTCTACGAACGCGCGCGATCCGTTCAGGCCCTGTTCTTCGCTGCCCCAATGTCCGACAAGAATGGTGCGCTTGGGATTGGGATATACGAGCTTGAGGATGCGCATGGCTTCCATCATGACGAGCGTACCCGTACCGTTGTCCGTTGCACCGGTTCCGCCGTCCCAGGAGTCGAAGTGTGCCGAGAGCATCACGTACTCATCGGGCTTTGTCGTCGACTTGATCTCGGCCAGCGTATTGTACGTAGGAACCACACCCGTTTCCTTGCTGTTTGCCTCTACGCTAAGGCGCGTCGGCTTGCCCGATTCCGTTAGCCGGTACAGTAGTCCATAGTCCTCCATTTGGACATCGACGGTTGGGATTTTCCTGGTTCTTGCGCCGAAAATTTTGTCAGCACCGAATGCTCTCGACCAGTAACTGGTTACGATCCCTGCAGCACCGGCTTTCTCCAGCGCTAATGGTAAAGTCTGCAGGGTCTTGCCGGTCTTCTTGATCCGTGCGTTCCAGGCCTCGGTGAGTTTATCGCGTTCGGTCTTCATCTTATCGGTGGATTCTTTTTTGCCGAATTCTTCCCAGTTGTGATCGGGACGACCGGTTGGCTGCAACATGGAAATCATCACAAATTTTCCTTTCGCCTGTGGAAGCCATTGCTGAAAGGCGATAGAATCGGCCACGTCAGGCAGGATAATCACATCACCCGTGATGGCTTTGCCTTTGGTGGAAGGACTCCAGGCGAGTTGCGTGCCGCTAAGGGATTTCACCCAGGGCGAGAGCATATCGATGTGCGTGGTGCCGCGCTCCCAACCGCGCCATTCACCCCACTGTTCGTTTCGGGCTGGAATGTTCCAACCGTTATATTTTGCCACGGCCCAATCATTGGCCTGTTTCATTTTCGGCGAGCCCACGAGGCGGGGACCGATATCGTCCATGAGTTCGCGGCCGAGCTTCTCCAGTTGGGAGTTTTCGGTAGCCTCCTTGACAATGGCGGCGACGACCGGATCGAAGGGAGTCTTTGGCGGTTCTTCGGCGGGTCTTTGTGAAAATACCGGGCCGGCGGTAATCATGAGGACGCTGGCGATCACTGCGCCGGCGCGGAGAAAACGGTGGATCATAAATTCAAGTTCCAGGTTAATGAGCCGCGAATTTAGAAAAAGAGGGATGCAGTGGATTTACCGGTCGCGGAAAAGGGTCTGAATCGGGGCTCAAGATTGGGCTAGGGGGATCGGTCATGCAGCTCTTAATTCTGCGCGCCGAATACGCGCTTCAGCAAGTCCGTGGTGCGTGCCATGGGATTTGCACGGATCTCTTTTTCCTCTTTCGCGATCATTACAAAGAGTCCTTCGATGGCCTTGTCTGTAGCATAATCGTCGAGGTTGGGGTTAACGTCCTCTGTGAGCGGAAACTTGTTATACGTGTTGACGATGTCGCCGTAGTATCGCGTGGCGTTCACTTTTTGTAGTGAGCTGTGGATGACCGGTTTGAACTTTTCTTTCAGCAAACCCGAAGTCGTGCGCCTCAGATATTGAGTAGCCGCATCGTTGCTTCCTTTCAGTATGCCCCAGGCGTCCTGGATAGTCATCTGGCGTATCGCTTCAATAAAGATGGGTTTTGCTTCTTTGGCGGCATCTTCGGCACCGCGATTCAGCGTCAGGACAAATTTGTCTACCTGACTGCCCAGTCCCACTTGCCGAAGCTTGTCCTCCACTTTCTGGACTTCGGATGGAAAGGGGATCTTGATTGCTGGATTTTTGAAATAACCATCCAAGGCAGAGGCAAGGTCGGAGCCTGTGGATATGCCTTTAATGAGAGCCTCCTTTAAGCCGTTGGCAACTTCCGTGGCCGACAGCTGCGTTTCGGAACCGATCGATTTGTTCACGTCTTCAAGCGTTTGGCTTATCTGTGCGCTGGTGCACGACGCCAGCAAAGTGGACGTCAGAACAGTAAGAATGGCGTGGATTCGGAATTTATTGATGATGCGCATGTTTGTTTATCTCTGCAATCTTTTCACTTATTGACTACCTGGAACGAACTGGTGCAATTATCAAACTGTTGCGCTCCTCAATTTGTATTAATGATCCAGTTATTGCTAACGGATCTATCCACACATCATTGCGGGCGCAGCACGCGTATCAGGCCGCTTCACGTCGAGGGTTATACCAAATTTCAAACCAATTTAACGATGGAGCATTTCGCGGTTGATTTCGTTCACGCTTTTGCACCCGGCCAGACCCATCGTGAGTTCAAATTCAGCAACCAGGTGACGGATTACATCTTCCACGCCTTGTTGTCCAGCGATGGCGAGGCCGTAGACATAAGGACGACCAATGCAAACGGCTTTTGCGCCCAGCGCAATGGCCTTAAAGATATCGGAACCGCTTCTGATTCCGCTGTCGATCAACAGGGGAATTTGGTTGTTCACCGCCTCTGCCACGCCGGGGAGGGCATCCAGTGATGCGATAGCACCGTCTACTTGCCGGCCGCCGTGATTGGAAACGATGATGCCATCCACACCGTGGTTGATGGCTTTACGTGCGTCGTCGGGATGCAGCACGCCTTTGAGCAGGATCCTGAGTTTGGTGTGTTCGCGCAGGAAGGAGAGATCATCCCAGGTCGTGGCGGGATTAGAATACGTAGTGATGAATTTTCTTACCGCTTTCAACGGCAGGCCTGAGCGCAGCTTGCTGAGGAAACCGCGGCCAGGAAACCGGTTCACCATGCTGATCAGTGCCTGCACGGAAGCGAGACTTACGGTGCGCGGAGGCGGCGGGTCATTGTCGGGCTGCGTGAGCATGCGCAGGAACACGGGATCAGAGGTGTATTGGGCAATGCCCTTGCCTTCGAGAAACGGGAGATAGCCATAGTTCAGATCGCGGGGGCGCCAGCCGAGCAGCGTGGTGTCGAGGGTAACGACGATGGCGGCGCAACCGCAGGCTTCGGCGCGTGATAAGAGGCTGGCGACAAGGTCGCGGGACTTGCTCCAGTAGAGTTGAAACCAGCGTGAGGCGTCACCCATTTCCTGTGCGCATATTTCCATGGGTACGGAAGCCTGGTTGGAGAATATCATGGGGATTTGCAACGTTCGGGCCGCACGCGCGACAGCAAGATCGGCTTGCGCGTGGACGAGTTCGAGCACGCCGATGGGAGCTAGCAGGAGCGGTGCTGGTAGCGGCTGATTAAAAAGGTGTACGGCCGTTGAACGCGAAGAGACATCGCGAAGTACACGTGGTACTATGCGCACCGCATCGAAAGCTGCCCGGTTCGATGCTACAGTTGCCTCGGCACCAGCGCCGCCGGCAACATAGGCTGTGGTGTTCGGCGACATCCGCGAGCGTGCTGCCGTTTCTAGTGAAGCGTGGTCAGCGGGAATAGCCGGGTGTATCCCGGCGAGGCCGTCAAGGTAGATCTTGCGTTGCCAGTCCTGAGCGGAGAATGCCATCGTTAATATTAAATGTACCGCATTCGTCACACATGCGCAAAGCGGAAGGTAATATGCGAATGCCATCAGTATTTTATCGGCCCGGCTGTTGCGACCGATCGTGGATATCGCAGGCGGCCACCGCATAACACGATGCATAAGGCATAAAATTTGTAAATTGATTTAAAGTGTGAATTCTACGCCGCATACATAATGCACAACCATGGCGATCATTACTTGTGGACAAACTAAAGTATCTTGAACGAATTGGATATCATGACGTCATTGACGTTACAGATGATGTGTTGACAAGTCTGCATAAGAGGCATGTCTTCCAGATTCCGTTTGAAAATTTGGACGTTTACTACAAGACGATGTTCGATCTGGACGTTGGGAGAGTCTATCAAAAGGTAATCAACGACGCACGTGGTGGATTTTGCTATGAATTGAATTTGTTATTTAACTGGCTTCTGAGGGAGATGGGGTTTTCAAGCCGCATCATAGCTTCCCGCATTTTCAATGAGCAAGGTGTTCGCGGACCGGAATTTGATCACATGTCTGTGTATGTCAGGACGGAAAGGGAATTTCTGGTTGACGTGGGCTACGGAGACTTGTTTGTCACGCCCATTGAGATTAAAAGTGGCGCGCAATGGGATGGAAGAAATTACTTTCGAATTGACAAATGGAATGAACACGAGTACTTGATTTCAATGTCACCCGACGGAGTGAATTATTCGAAACGGTATACGTTCAGTCTGGACATGGTTAAGGCTGAGGATTTTAATATTATTTGCCTGGACAAGCAAACGAATCTCAATTCTTATTTTGTTAAGAATGCAATTTGTACCAGGCCGACAAGCACTGGTCGTGTGACGATTTTCAATAACAAGCTTGTTGAAAAGAGCGGTGATTTTAGAGTAGAGACGCCAATTCAAGGGGACGGTAATTTGAGAAAGCATTTGAGAGAAAAGTTTGATATTGTGATCAGGTAACGAATTGCCTGCAAGACTTAGCATCTGGTCGGAATTGATAATGAGCAACCGGGAATAATATTCTTTGTCTGCTCGAGATTAACAACCTGTAACGGAGGACATTCTAAAATGGAGACATTATTATTGTGAATAAAAGATTTGCTGTTGTCATCTTGGTTTGCCGGTGGGCTGCAAGACGCCAACTCAAGACACCTCAACGGTTAGCAATATTGACATTGGTAATGCCGTGATAGACGCCTTCTATTCGTTCAACAGGGACTCCCTTACAGGCCAGGCTATTCCTGGCCGGGGAATCTCAGGCCGAAATGCTCTACTATCAGAAATGGGCCGAAAAGTCTTTACAACTGATTACTTTTGAAGTCGTGAGTCCCGTTTATGGCCCGGCTCGTCTGCCAAAGGGGAAGACGAGGGTTCGTCCATAAATGTTGGATCAGGGTATAAATTTTTTCATGAGGACGATAACTGCAGAACTGCTCACCATCGGCGATGAGCTTCTTTACGGACAAATAGTAGACACAAATTCTCAATGGATGGGAGCCGCGCTCAGCGAGGCGGGCATCAAGGTAGTGCGCAAGACGACGGTCGGTGACATAGAGTCTGAAATCGTTACGGCATTCGCAGAGGCCGAATCCAGGGTTGACATTGTCCTGATAACGGGGGGACTAGGGCCTACCAATGATGACCTCACCAAGCCATGCCTGGCGCGATACTTTAATTGCGCGCTGGCCATCCACGAGGAGGCCTTGGCGGAAGTAACTGTTTTTTTCAAGAGCCGCGGCAGGGAGTTGACGGAAGTTAACCGGCAGCAGGCCGCCTTACCGGTGTGTTGCCAGAAGATCACTAACGCCATCGGCACCGCGCCAGGGATGTGGTTCGAGCGCAACGGCAAGGTGTTCATGTCGATGCCTGGAGTACCGCACGAGATGAAACGGATGATGACGGACCTGGTCATTCCGAAGTTAAAGGAGACGTTTACCACACCGGTGATTCATCACAAGGTGATTCGCACGATCGGAATCGGGGAGTCGTTTCTTGCCGAGAAGATCAAGGACTGGGAGGATAGCCTGCCGTCGCACATCAAACTGGCGTACCTGCCAAGTTTGGGAGAGGTGAAACTGCGGCTTACCGGTTTAGGAAACTCACTGGAAGAATTGAAGTCGGAAACGGAAGCGCTGACGACAGTGCTGCGCACGCGCGTGGGACAGTTCATTTATGGCTATGGCGATGATCCGATAGAAGTTGTCATCGGCCGCATGTTGACAGAGAAAGGTTACACAATTTCTGTCGCGGAAAGTTGTACGGGCGGATATCTGTCGCACATGATCACCAGTGTACCGGGAAGCTCGGCCTATTTCCTGGGCAGTATCATACCATACGCGTACGATATCAAGATGCGTGAACTGGGTGTTCGTCCGGAGACACTTGAGAAGTTTGGTGCCGTGAGCGAAGAGACGATCATAGAAATGGCGAATCTTGTGCGTTCACGATTCAATACGTCCATTGGTGTGGCGACCAGTGGCATTGCCGGCCCGGGCGGGGCGACGCCGGAGAAGCCGGTGGGTACGGTGTGGATTGCCTTTTCGGACAGGGCGAGGGTGGTGACGAGAAAGCTCCAATTGAGTACTGATCGGACATTGAATATCCGGATGGCGTCGGTGGCAACGTTGAATTTAATCAGACAGAACATTGCTGTTTGATGACTAGCTGAACTTGATTAATTGCCACAGCCTTCATGACTTACGATGAAAATCATTACATTAGGCATTCACCTCTACGCATAAGACTCTGTGTGAAACCCGTATTTCTCCACTTGTCTACATCATTTTCGATTCGGGTAGCTTCACCAAGATGGTAGAAATATAGAAACTATTAAGCAGCGCAATCACCGCAGATGACACGAACGTTGAGAAAATATTTGCTCGTGGAGTGTTTAACCGAAAGCCTATAATAATCAGTATATGGAACTAAAGAGCTCTCATAACCCACCTGACTTCACCTTCGAAAAACTAGTCGACACTATTGTTCGGCTTGCTGCGCTGTTCCTATTGATTGGATGGTGTTTCAATATCTTGAGACCTTTCGTCTTAATTTTGATTTGGGCTGCTGTAATCGCCGTAGCCATCTACCCGATGTACACTCTTTTCATAAAGATATTTGGCAATAACCGTACAACCTTAGCAGCGGTTGTATTGACGGTTCTCCTGTTGAGTATACTCATCGTGCCGAGTTGGCTATTGACTGACTCAGTGTTTGGAGAGGTTAGCCACTTGCGAGAACTTAACAAACAGGGACAACTGGTAATACCTCCGCCAGGGGATCGTGCTGCGCACTGGCCTGCGGTGGCCAAACCGATTCTGGATTTCTGGACACTTGCATCCGAAAACTTGAAAGCCGCCGCGATGACCTATTCCAGTCAATTTAAGGCTGCCGGTGCCTGGTTTCTCTCGGCCGTAGCAGGTATCGGTAAGGGTATCCTTCAATTCGTCGTGTCCATTATTATCGCCGGTGTGTTCCTGGCCTACTCTACGTCAGTAGCGGGCGCGGTTACCAATGTGTTCATCCGATTGGTTGGAAAAAATGGCGAGCACTTTGCTGCCACCACGGTGACCACTATTCGCAGCGTTGTGAAAGGTATTTTAGGTGTGGCCGTGATACAAGCGATCATGGCAGGACTTGGTTTTTTTATTGCCGGTGTTCCCTATGCCGGAGTATGGACCGTAGCGTGCCTGTTTTTTGCGATTATCCAGGTTGGCGCGGGGCCAGTTGCCATACCCGTTATGATTTATATGTTTTCGGCTGCAGATACCCTCACGGCCACCCTGCTCGCCGTATGGCTGGTGATCACTCTTGTCTCAGATAATATTTTAAAACCGCTTTTGTTGGGACGTGGCGCACCGGCTCCCATGCTGGTCGTTTTCCTGGGTGCCATCGGTGGGTTTATTACCAGTGGCTTTCTCGGATTGTTTTTGGGTGCTGTTGTTCTCACCATCGGATATAAGCTGTTCATGGTTTGGCTGGGTTCACCCAAAAGTGAAGTACCGACAACCCCTATCCCTTTGTAGTCTCTTGCGGACACTCGTGTCTTCTCTTTCCGATCCGGTGGCTTACCTGGTTCTTCGCCTCCCATTAAATCACGCTACTAAGGCAGCGTGACCGGTGGGGCAACTTTTGGATAATGAGGAACTCTTGAACTGGCGGATATCTTCCTGGAAAGAAAGACGTGCTCCGGAAGGCTTTGCCTTTCCTGGCGACCCAAGAAATTGGGAGCGGACTAAATATAATACCGTTGATCTCTCATCTTTGGGACGAAAGCTATTGGGTCTGGATAGGTGGTAATCAAGTTCAATAGCGCAGTACCTTGGCGCAACCAGCAACGTATGGAGTTGCCAGGAGCTAGCATAGTCGATGCCGTCTATGACTTGTGACGATTTCCGTTGCACTCTAGCTTCGGTTTCGATCACTACGTCCCGGGAACTGTTTGTTATGTCCGTTCTGTCCGCTATCTTAAGGATGCCGATCAGTTCGGTCCGACAACCCCAAGTGTATTAAAACGTTGCCTTATAGTACTTCTGACTATAACATCCTGGCCTTGATGCAAATCAACTATTCATATGAACGGACAAGTACTCAGCGATTACAAGAAGTGGCTATTGTATAGCTTCGACAATCAGGGTTTTGACAGCCATTACGATTTATTCAAGGCGATGCAGTCCACGACAACTTTCGGCTCTGTGAGTGTTGCCAGGTCATCAGATGACTTACAGAATGGCTATACTATTTCAATGGACAGCGTCCATGATGTTCTGCAGCTTACGGACGTTCAACGCGTGGAGTTCCTGCGATACCTGACTGCAAATTACTTTCAGACCGAAGATGTGGATACGCTGAAACAGGACCGGACACGCCAGTCTGATCGTGCAAAAAATCACAAGTTCGTGGAGACAAAGGCTAACAACTACGACAACGAGATGACGCCGCTCGCGATCCAACCCCATCCGAAGGAGCTGACGTACTTTAATATTAAACTGGTTGTGAGCGTCATTATTTATTTAGCGATAGCCGGGTTGCTCGGATATGGCATCGCGATTGACAAATCAATGCTGTTTGCCCTTTTGATGTTTCTACCCTTGATATTGGTGGCACTACTGCTAAGTAAAATCATGCATGGTTTTTTTGTCGGATTGATTCGGGGTAATTCTGTACGCATCACTAAGGAACAATTTCCCGAGGTATACGAGATCATCGAACAACAGGCCAATCGGTTGGAAGTGGCCTTACCTGAAATATATATCACATCCGGACACTTCAATGCCTTCGTGACCAGGTTCTCGAGGTCGCATATTCTAATGATTTATTCGGAGGTTATAGAAACCGCCCTGAAAGGTAATTACGACGTGCTTAAGTACGTTACTGCGCACGAGCTATGCCACATAAAGCAGAAACATCTGCTGAAAGAGAAGTACTTGTTGCCATCACGACTGATTCCCTTTTTAGGCCTGGCTTACTCCCGCGGTTGCGAATATACGTGCGACAGGGTAGGCTTTCAATTTTCGCCGCAGGGTTCGGCTGAAGGAATTCTGATCATGACTACAGGCAAAGAGGTGTATGAGAAATTTAACATTGCGTTGCATATTGAGAATTCCGTCGAAAACGAAGGCTTCTGGACGTGGTTTAGCGAAAAGTTTCTCACGCATCCGCATTTGTACAAGCGCCTGGTTGAAATAAAGAAATTTAGCGGGTACAACAACTGACAGTCAACGTCGTAAACAGGCTGTTGTTACCGTGACTTCAATTGTGCGATTGGATGCAGGAGCAACCCTGATGGAAGGGTCTATTTCACCAGCAGCTTCTTCACGAAGTAGTCCGCGATCGCTCCATCCACTTTCAATTCATTGGTGTGCTTCATCCAATGATGCGTGTCATCTACGACCACCATCGTTTCTATGTCTACGCCTTTTTTGCTTAGCCGTCTTACGAGGTCGGTACTTTGGTTGAATCGCACGTTGCGGTCATCATCGGCGTGAATGATCAGCACCGGAGAGGTCCAGGTATCGACATAGGCAACGGGCGAAGATTTCCACGCAACCTCGATGGCTTTCTCCAGATCAGGCGTCTTCTCGAATTTAGCGGATTCATTTCCGAAGGTAGTTCCACGCGCAGTCACGAAGTCGTGTACGCCGTGGATATCCACACCGACAGCGAAGAGCTTTGAGTCGCGTGCCAGGGCTAATGCTGTAAGAAAGCCGCCGTATGATCCGCCATAGATACCGATGCGTGAGGCATCAACCGTCGGCTGTGCAGCCAGCCATTCGCCGGCAGCCTTGACGTCGGGGTATTCGGATGCTCCGTACATCCCTGCGTTAGCCGGCTGGTGAAACGCGTGACCATAGCCGATTCCCAGACGATAATTCACGGCAAGCACCGTGAATCCCAGACTGCAGAGATATTGATTGAGGGAATACGCATTTGTATAATAGTCAGCGTAGTGCCATCCTAATAACATTTGACGCGGCGGACCGCCGTGCACATAAACAATGGCCGGTTGTTTTCCCTTGACCGACGCAGGTTCGAACAGGTCGGCATGAACCGTAATCCCGTCCGATGCTTTGAACGTTATCTTTCGGGGAGTTACCAGTTTCTGAGGAAACGTTGGGGGTATACGCGACTCACCCAGGAGTTTGATCACCTTTTTTCCCGACCCAAGTGCCAGGACTGCGGGCAGGGGAGGCCGTTGTGCGGTGGCACTGAGGAGGGCCAGCGTCTTGCCATCGCCCGTGACCACGGGAGTCCATTCAAGGCCGGCACCAGGCGTAAGCACTTCAGGCAACGGTTTGTCTACCCGCACGCGAACCACGTGTCGCCGGTCACCATCGAGCGCATCGGGCCCGGTATTGGCGCTGAATACAAGCCAGTTTCCATCGGATGTCAATCGGATATGCTCGGCCATGAAGTCGCCCGGCGTGAGCAGGAGCGCTTTGCCGCCCGAGGCGGGAATCGAATAGAGATGTTGCCAGCCATCTTCATAAGACAGGAATGCGATGCGATCACCCGCTGCCCAATGCAAGTTGGTGCCACCGTGCGTCGAAGGAAATGAACCGGGCAGGGTTTTAGGGGCCTCCCAGATCTTTTTCGATGAGCCTGTAGCAAGGTCGGAAATCCAGATAGCCCAGGGGTTGTGGCGCCGTTGCAACAGGGAGTCAGGAGCGCCGCCAGCGCCAGGCGTTCTGACAAATACAATTCGCTGCCCGTCGCGCGACCAACGGGGCGAACTGTCGCGTGAGAAGTCCGGTGCGATCCATTGTACCGGTTTGTCTTCACCTGCGAACACCCCTACTAAGGCGTGGTCGTCGCGCGAGGCAATGAATGTCAGCTTCGATCCGTCGGGGGACCATTCCAGGGAACCGACACTGCCGCGCGTGGTGAACAAGCTCTTGGCGGGCGTTGATCCGTCGATGGGAACGCCGTGCGCCTGTCCGCCCTTGACGAACGCAACGATGTCGCTATGCGGTGATAGGGCAGGTTCGTCGCCTTCTGCCAACGTCTTCTCTTCTCCTCCCGCGAAGGGAATACTGATCAGTTGCACCTTACTGGGTTGTGAAGTGAACGAAGGATTGACGGGCAGGGTATCGTCCCAGTTAGCACCATGGTCGCCACCCCGTACAAAAACGACCCACTTGCCATCCGCCGAAATCGACAGGCTGGTAATCTCCTGGCCATCATCTTCCGTGTAGTCCGTTAGTTTCCGCGGTTGGAAATCGGGTCCCTCGGCAACGTACACGTTTCTTTTCCCGACTTCATTCAACGCCCAGGCAATACGCGATCCTTGGGAGGAGGAGGTAAGTTCGGTCGGGAAGGGGTAACTCTTGACGGATTCCAGCGTGAAGGACGATTGTGACCGCGCAGCAGCGCAGGCAAATAGGAGGACGGCGAGGAGTAGCGATCTCATGTCGTTCAGGTTAAGGCTGAGTAAGATAGAAATTCAGTCCTGATTGACGCAAATGGAATAATATTATCTCAGAAGGAGTCCGATGCTTATATTGGTGAGGCTACGCCGTGGTGAGTCACCGATTGCGGGCGGAAACGTTAACGATTAAAAAAATGACCGAAGACCGATCCGAACAAAGTATGGGGCGGGTCGTATCTGATAATGTGGAAGGATGATCAGTATTTGGGATCAAGGATACCAGAGCGCCCTTATGTTTTGGCAGGTTGATTTATTCCAATCGGTGGGCATCCGCCAATGAAAATAACAACTACACTTTATGAAGCCGCACAACGTAACCCTCTTGCCTTTTCTCGTGGTAGCCAATGGCGCAAATGCGATCGATTTTTATGTAACCGCCTTTGGCGCTGCGGTAATCGCCAGGTATGACGCTCCCAATGGCAAAGTCACGTCCCGGCTGTCCATTGAAGGTGCTGATTTCTGGATAGGCGATGAAGAACCCGAATTTCAGAATCTAAGTCCGACGACCATCGGTGGCACAGCGGTCAGGATGGTGCTTACCACACGCGATCCTGACACAATTTTCGAACACGCACTAAAGGCGGGGGCCAGACAGATTTGTCCCGTGACGGTCGAGGAATTCTGGAAGATCGGGAAGCTGTCGGATCCCTTTGGTCACATTTGGGAAATCGGACATCCTCTTAGCGATCATGCGGAAAATAGCTGAGGTACCTGAAGAAGCCTGAACGCTAACTCGTAATATGCTGGCTGTAGTAGACAATCCTTAACGCCATCGGCTGGATAGGCTACGGCGTTGACGTCGTAGGATGCGGCGTTTGTAAGCTGTTTAACAAACACAACTTTGGTAAGTACTCGCCGATGTGGCGTAAGTAGGACGGCGTGAAGGTTATCCCCTAAGAAAATCCATCATACGCGGAGTCTAGGGAGCATTTGAGTCTACTGCGCATCGTCCTATAACCACCGGTACCTGCGTGATAACTAATCTTATAGAAAACACACTTCATGCGCGTCATTCACCGGGCTTCTCCGAAGGCAGCCAGATCGTGAACGTTGAACCCTTTCCCTCTTCTGATTCCACTTCAATATCGCCTCCGTTTTTAAGCGTTAGCTGATGCGAGATCATTAACCCCAGGCCGCTTCCCTTTTCGCGCAACGTTCCTTCACGCCTGTTTTCCTTTTGGAAAGTAAATATACCGTCGCGCATCCCGGAAGGCATGCCCATACCCGTATCACGCACAACGATACCCGTACGGTTATCGCGTTGCACGGTGTCAATGGAAATGCTCCCTTCCGATGGCGTAAACTTGATGGCATTTCCCACGATATTCCTGACCACGGTTTCCAGCTTTTGCCCGTCGGCGTAAACCGCATGTCCCCGCGGTTTATGATGAATTCTGAGCGCCTTTTTAAATGCCGAGGGCTCCCAAAAATGAACAGCCTTTTCAATAATATCATCTGCGGCCAGTACCTGAGGCGTTGCTTCAAGGCCATTCATTTGACTGTGCGCCCATTGCAACAAACCCTCCAACGTTCCCGATACCGAACGGAAGGTTTCGGATAGATCTTTAAACACCATTTGCTGTTGTGACTCGTCCAGACCTCCCATTCGGAGCAGTTCGAGCATACTGCGCAGCGTGTTGAAGGGGCCACGCATGTCGTGGCTGATGATTGAAAGCAGCCGGTTTTTAGTCTGGTTCAATTCAAGGAGTTCCTTGTTTTGTTTTTCAACCATGTTATTCTGACGCTCCATCATCTGGTTGATGAGCAGCAGTTGCTTGCTCAGGAGTGCCTTGTGTCGCTGGCGCGAGTTTATGATCAGGACAACGATCAACAAGGCGCCGACTACTATCACCGCAATGATGATTTGTGAATTCTTCTCCTTGATCTTCCCCAGTTGGATCACATTTTCATGTTCAAGCCTGGCCTTGGCCAATTCAGTCTCCTTGAGCTCGATGTAGTTCAGTTTGTTTTCCTTTTCCTCATTGAAGACACTGTCTTTGTATGCTTGGGCAGTATTCATCATCTCATAGGCCTGTTCAAACGCGTGCTGATGGGCGTAGAGTTGTGACAGAATCTGAGCGGCGTGGATCACGTCCCACTTGGCGTGCATTTGTCGGGCGATGGCGAGACTTCTGAGACCATTCTCGATACCCGATCTATAACGACCCTGGGCATCGTTTAGCTCGGCCAAACCTGCCCACGAAAAACATTTCTCCCAATTGTCTTCGAGTTCGCTGTAATTGAGGGCGACATTGTAAAGGCTATCGGCTTTGTCATAGGCTTTCAGGTGAAAGTGCACCTTGGCCAGCCTGTTGAGACTCATCAGCAGGAGCCTGTGAAGCGCATGTTCACGGCTGAGCTGCAGCGCACCTCTGAGATAAAACAGCGAGCTGTCATATTGTCCCAATTCATCGAAGGCGAGTCCGATGTTAAAGCGGTTTGCGGTTACGCGCTCCATGTTGGGAATGGAGCGTGCGTGGATGATGGCTTGCTTGTGAAGCGAGATGGCCTTTTGATACATGTGCTGGGTCTGATAGATCAGACCCATGCCGTTTAATGCTGTAGCGAGTCCGTTGTGGTTTTGTGTTTCTTCGGCGAGCCTGCGCGCTTCTATAAATAAGGGCATCGCCTGGTCATACTCACCCAACACATAGTAAGCTACCGCCGACCAGGCCATGCTTTCTGCCTGCATCGCGGGCTGGTGCAGTCGTTCAGCCAGCTTGGTTGCCTCCATCAGCATGAGTAACGCGGTATCAGGGCGCTGATAAAGGAGTGCCCTTCCCTGTGCGGTAAGTTGACGCAAGGTAGTCGTGTCTTGTTCGGACTCGACGGCCGTTGACGTATTGGCACGTGCTTGTATCCCCTGAACAACGAGCACCAGCAGTAAAAGCGCATAGCTCCTTAGTTGCCTCATAGTGCGCGACGAATGTTTTTTATGATAAGGCTGTTTCTGGTGGCCATTGAGGTAAATTTATGGATATCGGTGGTTCGACAAGGCGCATTTTTCATTAACGGTGCCGATATGTATGAAATGCCTCATTTTTGTGGCCATACAGCGATTGTTCGTTGTCGATTTGCATGGAGTTACCGGTTCCCGACGCGGCGATTGAACTGCGGGCATTTAATCTTCCCGATCCCCTGTTGCGTGTTCCAATTCTTTCTTCAATGGCGTGTTCATCCAGAAAGTGGAGTGACCAGCGCATAGCTCCCCGCAGGAATTTTATAGAACGGTGTGTATCTGCTGGGCCACGACCGGCCGGCAAGTTTTCATTTATCTTTTTTGAGTGGCAGATTTGTTGCGAAAGTATTTAACTTGGTTGAATCATCTTAACCACTTTCTATGAGCAAGTATCAATTCTCCCTGCTATCGCTGGTGGCAGTTTGCGTGGCTTTCACAGGCACTGCGCAGGATCTCAAACCCATTGCCTATTCTGACGGTCAACAGAAACTGAACGGACTCGTAACTAATAACACCGGTAAGAACCTGCCAGGCGTATTAATACTTCCTGCATGGAAAGGCATTGACGAGGAGGCAAAAACAGCTGCTCTGAATCTGCAAAAACAGGGTTATGTTGCATTCATCGCAGACATCTATGGAGAAGGCAACATTCCCACAGACAATGCTGCGGCGGGAAAGGCGGCCGGAACGTACCGGAGTGACTATGCGGCGTATCAGAAACGAATTACGCTGGCATTAGAGCAGTTGAAGAAAGAAGGGGCCGATGCAAAAAAGATCGCCGTTATCGGATATTGTTTTGGGGGCACGGGTGCGCTGGAGGCAGCGCGGGGCAACCTTCCCGTCGCTGGCGTTGTCTGCATTCACGGTGGTTTGGGCAAGGCGGCGGATCGGACAAATGGTCCGCTCAATGCGAAAGTTCTCATTGAGAATCCGGCGGAAGACAAGGGTGTGACGCCGGAGGATATGTCGAAGCTGGTGACCGAAATGAACGAAGGGAAGGCAGACTGGCAGATTGTGACCTATGCATACTCGAAGCACACCTTTACCGATCCTAAGTCACCCGATTACAATGAGATCATGGCGAAGCGGGCATGGGAACATACGCTATTGTTTTTGAAAGAAGCCTTGAAGTAACGCATTGACGTATGGCAATTCGCACTATGAGGTAGCCCGTACAGTCTTTTGTATCAACTGGCCTCGCTTCGGCGCCGACTGACGTTTTTTGAATGCATAACACTAATCTGATCCTGAAACTATTAACCAAAGGTCATTGTTGAACTAAGTACTCCCCCGCTATGAGACCAATAGCTGAACTTGTCCCGCGGGAGCGCTCTACTTCAACATTCAAAAATGTCATCTCAAAAAGACTACGACGTCATCGTCATTGGTGGTAGCTATGCGGGCTTGTCGGCCGCCATGTCTCTCGGTAGATCATTGCGCAAAGTGCTGGTCATCGATAGCGGTTTACCATGCAATCGACAGACGCCTCACGCGCACAATTTTGTCACGCACGATGGCAGCACGCCTGCTGAAATAACAGCCGCCGCACGAATGCAAGTCGCTCAATATAGTACGGTTGAGTTTCACGATGGGCTTGCTGTGTCGGGAACGAGGACGCTGCGGGGTTTTGAGATCACTACACGATCAGGCTCAGTGTTCGAAAGCATCAAGCTGGTTTTTGCCACGGGCATCAAAGATCTTATGCCGGCTATTCCGGGCTTCGCTGAATGTTGGGGAATATCCGTAGTACATTGTCCCTATTGTCATGGGTACGAGTTCCGGCAACGCAAGACGGGAATTCTTGCCAACGGCGACGTGGCCATTCACCTGGCCCAGCTGGTGGGAAATCTTACGCCAGACCTCACGATTTTTACAAATGGGAAGTCGTCACTCACTCAGCATCAGCGGGAGAAGCTGGCCGTGCATCGCATTCCCGTTGTGGAGACCGAGATGATCAACATCGAACACAATACGGGCGATCTGCATCATGTGCATTTCAAAGGAGGCGAACGTTTACCCTTGGATGCCCTGTATGCCAAGCTTCCGTTTGTCCAACATTGCGAAATACCCGCTCAATTGGGTTGCGAATTGAATGAGCAGGGATTTTTAAAAGTCGATACTTTTCAAAAAACAAATGTTCCTGGCGTATTTGCCGGGGGTGATAACGCCAACGGCATGCGCTCGGTGGCTTCAGCAGTGGCGGCGGGGAACGTTGCCGGTGCTGCCCTGAACCGTGAGTTGGTAGAAGAAAGTTTTTAGAACGATGCATCCTTACCTATGAAATATGAGTCCAAAATTAGTTTTCCGCCTGCCTACGATCGACGAGTACAACCGATTAAGACGCTCAGTAGAATGGCCGGAGTTTACTCATGAACTGGTGAAGCGCGCGCTGACCAACACATTGTTCTCCGTTGTGGCCGTAGGCGATGATGGGGTGGCCGTTGGAATGGGACGCGTGATAGGCGATAATGCCATATATTTCCATATTCAGGACGTTATTGTTCGATCCGATTGGCATGGTGCCGGCGTGGGCACGATGATGATGAAGGAACTTCTCGCCTATGTGGATAAGCACAGTGGAAAGAATACGAATATCGGCCTCATGTGCAGCAAAGGAAGAGAGCACTTCTATTTGAATTTTGGATTTGTAAAACGTCCGACGGAAAAGTTTGGGAGTGGCATGATAAAAATTGTTGAGGGTTGAATAAAATCCTGTCCTGGAGGATCAGGCACAATTTGATATCTTTCCCATTCTTCCCGGTCATTTCAACTCGATGTTTTGTTGATCGGTAGCCAACGCGTACAATATACCATGAAGAACGTTCTACTCGTTGCCCTGTTGATGCTGATGGTCGCAGGTCACTGCCAACTCCTGGCCCAGCCTACAATCAGCTTCACATTCGACGACGGTGTTACCGATGACATGCCCGGATATCCCTTCGATGTCTGGAACAAACTGCTGTTGGACAATCTCGATCAGGCCGGCGTAAAGACCATATTTTTTGTAACCGGAAACAACAAGAGCGATGCAAAGGGCCAGGCACTCTTGCAAAGTTGGAGCGATCGGGGTCATCGAATTGGCAATCATACGGTCACACATTCCAACTATGGCAGCAAGAATACCACCTATGAGCAGTTTGCGGCAGAACTACTTCAAACCGATTCTATCATTCGACAGTATACTGGATATTTGGCGATGTTTCGTTTTCCCTATTTAAAGGAGGGTGAGACACGAGAAAAAGTTGATTCCTTCAGAGCGCTTCTACGTCAACACCAGTACCGCAATGGTCATGTAACGATCGACGCGTCTGACTGGTACATCAGCAATCGACTGCGCACGCGACTTCGCCAGTTGCCCGACAGCGACGTGGCAGGTTTCAAGAAGTACTATTTGGAACATTTGTTTGAAAGGGCCACCTATTACGACGATCTCGCGTATAAGCTCACAGGAAGACATATCCACCATACCTTACTCTTGCATCACAACCTTGCCGCGGCTATGTTCGTCGACGACCTTGTAGCGATGTTTAAAACCAAAGGGTGGAAGATTGTTTCAGCAGAGGAAGCCTACCGGGATCTGATATTTGAGAAGCAGCCCCTGAACCTTCCTGCCGGCGAGAGTTTGATCTGGGCACTGGCGAAGGAGTCGGGGAAGTTTGAGCAAATGCTGCGCTATCCCGCAGAAGACAGCCAGTATGAAAAAGAACGCATGGATGCGTTGGGATTATGATCGATGGCGTCAGCGCATGCATGTTAATCGTAGCTGATGGCACCTGGTGCCGCGCCAGTAGCATCGACCGGCGATTAATTTGAACTGCCATCATCCTATCATATAGTCATAATGACCATAACCTAAATTCGTCATGATCTACGTTACACAACTGATTTACCTGGTGCCCGGACAAGAGAAGGTTTTCGATGAGTTCGAGGCTGTAGCAATTCCTATCATTGCCAGGTACCACGGACGTCTGTTGTTCCGCGTTCGCCCGGACGAGCGGGCATTCATTCAATATATGGGCGATAAACCATACGAGATCCATCTCGTGGAATTTGATAGCGAACAAGACCTGGAGAATTTTAAGAAGGATGAAGAGCGGAAGAAGTTCGTCCATCTGAAGGAGATGTCAATTCGCGAATCGGTGATGATACTCGGAAATAGACTGTGAAAGGTCCTTCTACCTCAGTGACCAGCATCCCGATGCTCGGACCAGTACTTGGTAAATGCGCCGGGCATTTCGTACATTCAGTTCGCTAAACCTTTGCCTCCAATGCGAAATCCCCGCAGGCCCGGTGTCCGACATGCAAGATGGGTGAGAATTTCTCATTGGGTCATTACCGTCAGCTTTCTAAGTTTGGCAGTAAGCGGGATATTCATCCTCATGGTGCATCCCCGGCTTTATTGGGGCGAAGTCGGCAATGATCTCACACCCGCATTTATCGAGTTGCCAATTAGCCGTAATTACCAGCATCACGGCTGGGATAATAAAGTTGCCTTCTTCAAAGAAGCCGGTTCCCCCATCAGCGCCAGCCGGACGTATGATATCTTCAATGAGAATGGATGGGGAAGGAGTCTTCATTTCCTGTCCGCATGGGTGCTGGTGATCATGGGGTCGATCTATTTGATGTGGGGCCTGATCACGCGTCACTTTATAAAACGCATGTTGCCCGAGCGCGAAACTTTCACCTTCCGTCGTTTGTGGGGCGAATTGATCAATCACATTCGGGCACCATTGTCCATGGGGAGCGTCGGGCAGTACAACCTGCTTCAAAGGGTGGCCTATCTATCGGTGATCTTTATCTGTATGCCCATGATCGTAGTTACGGGTCTGGCCATGTCGCCTGCAATCGCGGCGGCGTTTCCAGTGCTGGTCACTGTATGGGGTGGGACCCAATCGGCGCGAACGATTCACTTCTTCGCATCCATAGCCCTGGAGTTGTTCCTCGTGGTGCATCTGCTGATGGTCATATTAACCGGATTCAAACAGAACATGAAGGCTATTATTATTGGAAAGTGATGGATAAAGCAAGAATCATAAGCAGACGTCAGGCCCTCATCGCGGGACTGGCCGGAATGGGAGGATTGTTATTACCAGGTTGCACTCGTCCGCTCCCGCCGAACTATGGCAGCGTTCTTCGAATGGGCGATAACCTGACGTATGTCGCACAACGAACGTTGCTGCCCGGCCAATCACTGGCGAAAGAATACAAATTCTCTGACATATCTTCCATGCCTGCCACCGGTACCACGAACCCTGCGCAAATCAACGAGGCTTATGACAAGCTGCTCAAAAAGTCATTTGCCGGCTGGCAGCTATCGATCGAAGGGAGCGTGGCACGTGCAGGATCCCTGTCTTTAAGTGACCTCAAGAAATTTCCAGCCAGGACGCAAATCACTAAACATCATTGTGAGGAAGGCTGGACAGCCATTGCCGAATGGACCGGTGTTCCCCTCTCGTCGGTGTTGCAACACGCCGGTATTCAAGACACGGCGCGTTTTATCAATTTTCATTCGTACGATGGATGGATCGATAGCATTGATCTTTACGACGCCTTTCATCCACAGACTATTCTCGCCTATGGCATGAACGGAAAGGATTTATCCGTTCCGCACGGCGCTCCTGTTCGCCTTCGGGTGGAGAAACAAATCGGTTACAAGAGCATGAAGTATATCCATAAGATAGAAGTCACGAACGAGTTCGTTGCGTTTGGCGACTCCGGGTGGGCGTGGTATACGGGAATATGATGAAGCGCTAAGCGACGCCAGTCAGGCGATATAGTATTTGAACTCAACGTGGTTTGATTTTAAAACACGGCATCTATTCCAAGTCGTCCTTTTGCGGGTCGGACTTTTTACCGAGATTTGACGCCACTAACGAATAAATCTATGCTCGGACTTCGCACTACTATATATAAAGTACCCGATCTCGCCAAGGCAAAGGATTGGTACACACGCGCCTTTGATACCAAGCCGTACTTTGACGAACCATTTTATGTTGGATTTAACATAGCCGGTTACGAGTTGGGCCTGCTGCCTGAAAAAGCGGCGACGGCCACAGCAGATAATGTGCTATCGTATTGGGGCGTCCATGACATCCAGAAAAGCTATGATCATCTCATAGCGCTTGGTGCGACTGAGCATGAGAAGCCAAACAATGTGGGAGGGGAAATTGTGACAGCGACGGTCCGCGATCCCTGGGGCAACGTGATCGGGCTGATCTACAATCCGGAATTTAATCTTCCGTAAGTCGCAGGCGCATGATTGGGCTATTTGCTCGTAACCTGAAAGGCTCGCTCGCCATTTAGATCGGTTTCTTTAATTGTCCGAAGTTGTTTCAATTCGGTCAGCATCGTATTGAGTGCCGATTCGTTCTGTTTCCCAAGGTGGGCAACAAGTTCGTCGTAGGTCTTGATTGAGTTAGGGGATTTTCGAAAGTCAGTAATGAAATTAAGAATATCGATTTTCTTCATAGGAACGGTCTATTTCAAGCTGGATACGGAAACCACCGGGCCAGGGTTACGCGCCTTCTGACAGCCGGATAAAATCCGTCCGTGGGCGGCCGGGTCAATAAATGTTTTAACTTTATTACGCGATACGTCGACCTTGTACGGCAGGATGCGGAATGCCTATTTGCGCAGACTGTTGGACAGAATTAAAAGCTTCACCTTATGCTCAATGCTTTCTTTCGTTATTTTCTCCTGAGCGCGGCGCCACTTTGGTCAATGGCGCAACCTTTGCCTGCAAACACGGGGAGCGCTGGAACGGGATCGAATGTCACCGATCACCTGTTGATTCTGGATTCAAAAAAAGCAATGACGCCGTCGGAAATAACAATTGAAGGCACGCCATACCTGTCACCGGATTTCGCCCCGGCATTCATTAGGGCAAAACGCGGCGCTTTCAAGGACGTACCTGCCCGTTACAACGCCTGCGATGACAACCTGGAGTATCAGCAAAAGGGATTAACCTATATGGTCATGCCTTCACCGACCATCAAGCTGGTTCAATTTAGTGATTACAGCCTGGTTGTAGACAAGCTCGCTTCTCGCGATAGCAGCTTTGCTTTCTTTATTCGACTCGATAGCGGAAGGGCTACCCTGTTGTCGAGAAAGCCTGTTGAATTCAAGGCGGCAGTGGCACCCAAGGCCATCCAGACGGACGGGAAACCACCCCGCTACGTTTCGAAGCAACAGGAATTCTATATCAAAATAGGTGACGAATTACCGCGGCAATTTCCGAATGCCAAGAAGCTGGTTGAATTGCTTCCCGACCATCGGCCGGAGGTGGAAAAATTTCTGTCGTCCAACAAGATCTCTAAGAACGCGGAGGATATAAAGCGGCTGGTGGCCTATTATAATTCGCTGTAGTTTTTTGACACCAGGAATCCTTCCATGCCGGTCAACCGTCTACGACAAAATTTCTTGCCCTCGTATGTGACTTTCTGAGGCGGCGTCGATTTCAATAACAAATACATCATTTTATCAGGCGCAGTGGACGGCGCGACTTCCACTTTGAACCTTATCGACAAGGGATCCCACGCTTGCTGTTGCCGTTTCAAAAGGGTGTATGGAAAAATTACCTAAATCCAGAAACATGAAAACAGTTGAAACCGATGCGAGGTCGTGGGACGACCTTATCTTCGAAAACAGGAATCACGCGTACGGGGCCTATGCTGTGCGCAAGGCCTATCCTTCAAATGTAAATCGCGCTGCAGCAGTAACATTTGGACTGGCCGCGGCAATAGCGGCGCTGTCATTTATTCAGCGCGATCATATCATCGTGACTCCTGTACCGCCTGATGCCCCGCCATTTAAAATGGGTGAAGAAGTTAAGGTTATTCCTGACCTGAAGCCCCCACAGCCCGCGCAGATTCAAAGGACGAGAGGTTCGCTGCCACCCGTGGCGACAGCCAATCCGGTTGAAGAACTAGTGACATCCGTTGAAACGACACCTTATCAATCCGGAATTGAAACCGGTAGTGAACTTGATTTCGTCAATGAAGCCCTGACCGGTGGCACCATTGAGGAAGCTGTAGAGATACCTGCGGTAATTGAAGACAAGGTTTGGATTCATACCGAAGTCGCTGCCAAATACAAGGGCGGGATGGAAGCCATGATAAAGTTCATGTCGAAGAGCGTGAAGTATCCGGCAATATCACGAAGGTTGGGAAATCAGGGTACCGTATACGTAAGCTTCGTTGTTGGCAAGTCGGGTGAGATCCTTGATGCCAGCGTGATCAAAGGCATTGATGCGCCTTGTGATGCAGAAGCGCTTCGGGTTATCAATCTCATGAAAGACTGGAGCCCTGGATTACAAGGCGGCGTTCCTGTGAAGGTAAGAATGGTGCTGCCGATCACCTTCCGGTTGTCTAACTGATAGTTTATTGACTGTTGATTTGGTTCCGGTCGTTTGGCCGGCACCAGATCGACAGTTAAAAAGTAGATAAAATAATACAACAACTTTTGTTCCCAGTTTGGGTTGTGTCTTCCTGAAATGGTGCGGTCAATGCGCAAGCAAGGCCATTTCGCCGGAAAAGTATCGTTTGCGAAATGCGGCACACAGATCGCAATGTGTAAGGCATAACTTTTTATTACATGAAACTAATTACCCTTGCTGCCGCGGCAGCGCTCTGCTTAGTGGCGGTCAGCTCCCATGCAAATGCTCATCATCCTGTCTCTGTCCTGGCCGTACGCAATGATCTCTTTTACTTTAGAGTTGACAAGGCCTTTATCGGCGCTGTTGTAGAAGTGTACGCTTCATCGGGCGACCTGGTATCGACGCAGACCGTTACGCACCACAAAATGTTGATCGACTTTTACGATAAGAGTAAGGGCGAGTACACCATCAAGATCAAGACTAAGTGCACTGAGATCAATTACCTGTATAGTAAAGTCGATCCTGCGGGCATCGACGAATACAAGCCTACGTTCAGGCAGATCTAGGACCGCCTCATTAATAAGTAAGTCAAATTGCTATATTTAGCGGAAGTCAACCCGCTAAATATATGCAACGGCTAAGTCTGATTTTTTTGCTCCTCATGGCTTTGGGAGCATGCACCAGGAAGGAACCTGTGGTGATTACGCCACAGAACTTGCGTGAAGTACTGACGGCCTACGGTAAAGACAATCCCGAAGATGAGGTCCTCATTGAGACTTCATTGGGTAACATTCGCCTTAGGCTGTATCCTGAAATGCCCCTTCATCGGGCAAACTTCATTAAGCTGATCAAAGAAGGATATTACGATGATTCGGACTTTTACCGGATTGTGTATGAATTTATGATTCAGGGCGGCGATCTCACCAAGAAGCTTAACTATAGAATCCCCGCTGAGTTCAATCCCAAGTACATCCACAAGCGAGGAGCGTTGTCTATGGCCCGGGTCGACGAGAACAATCCCGACAAGGAATCGTCGGCAGCGGAATTCTTTATCATCCACGGAGAGCGTTATGCCCGCGAAGACGTGGAGATGGCGGCCCGTAACCAGGGGCTGACCCTGACACCCGAGCAGATCGACACCTATGTTTCAGTCGGGGGTTACATCTCACTGGATAATCAATACACCACGTTTGGCGAGGTGATCTCGGGTCTTGAGGTGGTGGATAAGATCGCAGCGGTGAAGGTTTTCAATGAAGATAAGCCGCTCAAGAAGATACCCTTCAAAATTTCCGTAGTACGTCATTGATGCTGGTAGCCGCCGGATATGTATGATATCAACAGATGTCATTTGCTGTGTGCTATGTCTATGCTTCCATACAGATCGGGACGATGAATGAGGGCTTAGATGATGTATGATCGTCGCCTTTATGAAACCATTCGATCCGATTATAGCTATCTAAAGCAAAAAACTTTCATCATTTAACTAATTATTGGGTTCATAATTTGTAAAGAGTGAAATATATGCCGTAACTTTATAGTATAGATAACATAACCTTTCGTTATCAAGCATTTATCAAATGTTAGTTAAGGAGTCTCATAGTCTTAAAACGTTAAGATTCTAAAGGATGAGTTGCCTGGGTTATTACTCCTTCCAATACCATCGGAACCAGATTCCAACCTCAATATCACCCTGCAACTTTTTAATATGAGCTATAACAGCAAAACCTCCCCCCTGACTTTTGTCATTGTTTCGGCCGAAATCGCCGAAATTAGAATTGACGCGAAACAGAACAGCCGTTCCCTGTATTCTCGAAAGACATTCGCCAAAAACGATGTCATTGCCGAGTTTGGTGCCAAGGAAACCTTTAGCCAGCCCACCTATCTCACCGTTCAGGTCGGCGACGACGAGCACATTGAACTTCTGCCTGAGTACCTGGAATGCATCAACCACAGCTGCAACCCGAATTGTTTCTTTGATACCACCAGTCTGGAGCTTGTGGCTTTAAAGAACATTGCAGAGGATGAGGAACTCACGTTCTTCTATCCGTCAACCGAATGGGAAATGGATCAGGCATTCAAATGCGTATGCGGAAGCAAGCATTGCATTGGTTTGGTCAAAGGTGCCCGTTATCTCTCACCAGAAAGCATCGCGAAATATCGTTTCACCGACTATATTACTGGTAAACTAACATCGATCCTGTAGCAAGTTACGCTCCCATGTCGCGTACGACTATTTCTGATATTGCATACGTTCCGGTCCCCGACCCTGTACAGTCGACGCGTTTCGTCAACATGCGCTTCCTCGATCATAAGGACTCGTTCGTGGTTTGGGTACTTGCGCCTTATCTTGAAACAGACGACCCGAACCTCAAGTACTACTACGATTACACGCAAAGCATCGCTGAATACCAGAAGGTGTTCGATGAGATTGGCTGCGAGTGGAAGTGGGTAAATGTTACGCTGCATACGATTGAGGAGGTAGTGAATGGGATACGACCGGGATCTTCTAACAAGACGCCGATCGTGATCAATCTTTGTGATGGCGACGAGCTTAATAACATCCCAGGTGTTTCCGTTATCGCAGCTCTCGAGCAGCAAGACTTGATTTTTACCGGCTCCGACGACTTCTTTTATCGGATCACGACGTCGAAGATTCCCATGAAGGAAGCTTTCGACTTATATGAGGTGCCCACGCCGCGTTGGACGGTGGTTGATGCGAACACCGATCCTCAATTCCTCTTTGATACGATCGGCGACGTATTGATCGTCAAGCCGGCGATATCGGCAGGCAGTCTTGGATTGTCTATCCGCAATGTGGTCAGTACCCCGGAAGCATTCAGAGAGATCGTAACCGATATGCAAAACGGTTACCGGGGATGGAAACTCGATACGGGTGGCATATTTGTGGAAGAGTTTATTGCCGGCCGTGAGTTTACCGTGTTGCTGGTGGGATCATCTACACAACCGGACTCTATCAGTTTCTATCCGCCCGTTGAACGGGTATTTCACGAATCACTGCCTGACCGGGAACAATTCCTCTCGTTTGACAGGCTTTGGGAAACGTACGACGCAGAAACGCCCTTTGCTGATAACGAAAGTCTCTATAATTACAGAGAAGCGGAAGGTTCGTACATGGATGAGTTGAAACGAATCAGCCTGCTGGCGTTCAAAGCCGTGGGCGGGATGGGTTACGGACGACTCGATATCCGTATGGATAAGCATACAGGAAAGTTATACGTGCTTGAGATCAATGCACAGTGTGGATTAAGTGAAGATGAGAACTATACTTCTATTGGCGCTATTTTGAGGTTTGCCAAAAAATCTTTTACTTATTTGATAATTGAAATTCTTCAAGATGGATTAACGCGTTATGGGGCAAAACATAACGCTTGACAATAAATGAAAATCTGCGTACTCCAGCCTGACTATTCGACGACGGATGTAGACTATAAACTTTACGATCCCCCTCGGAACCTGAGTCACCTCTTGCCAAACGACCAGGTTGATCACGTCTTCCTCAATAAGTTAACGACGTACAAACAACTCAAAGCGTTGAGCAAGCGCGGTTACGATATCTTCGTAAACCTCTGCGAAGGTTATCTCGAATGGGAAGTGCCGTCGATCGATGTCATTCAGACCATGGACCTGCTTAACCTGCCCTATACGGGTCCGAATGCGACGTTGTACGATCCGCCAAAACCACTGATGAAGTATGTGGCCTATTGCGCCGGGGTAAAGACTCCCGCATCGGTCGAACTCAATTCCGTGTATCAACTCGATGAAGTAGTGGAGAAGCTCAAGTTTCCCATGTTCGTAAAACCGGCCAAGGCCGGCGACAGTCTGGGAATAGATGAGCGGTCGCTGGTTCACAATGCCGATGAGCTGGAAACCAAGCTTCGGTCAGTGATGGAAGAGTACGAGGAGATTCTCGTTGAAGAATACATCGATGGTCGTGAATTTACGGTGCTGGTGGCGGCCGGTAAAGATGGCCGCAGCTGCAAGACCTATAAGCCCATTGAATACATATTTCCTGAAGGCCGTTCATTCAAGACCTACGCCCTTAAGACATCGGAACTGCATCCGAATTGTAATGTGCCGGTTCACGATTACAAGATTGAACGCAAGCTCAAGGCTGCTACCGAACAGGTATTCGTCGCGTTTGGTGGTGTAGGCTACGCCCGGCTCGATTTCCGGATGGACAACAACAATAACATATACTTCCTGGAGATAAACTTTACCTGTTCCGCTTTCTACGAAAATGGATATGAGGGATCGGCCGACTACATTCTCAACAATGATCCGGCCGGTAAGACAGGCTTCCTCAAGCAGATAATCAACGAGGGAATTGCCCGTTACAAGGCAAAGCAGAAGAAGTACACGTTAAAGGGAAGCCAGGTGTCGGGTTATGGCATATTTGCCAATCAGCGCATCAGGAAGAATGACGTAATCTTTTCGGGTGAAGGACTGTCTCAGCGGATCGTATCGAAGCGATACGTAGAAGAGAATTGGAATGAACGCCAGAAGCTGGACTTCCGCCATTACGCGTACCCCATCAGCAGTGAGGTGTACATTCTTTGGGATGAGAACCCGGTGAACTGGGCCCCGCAGAATCACAGTTGTACACCCAATACGGCTTATGACGGCCTGAACGTGATCGCTATACGCGATATCCGTGAAGGCGAAGAATTGACAGTCGACTATGCCCTGTTCATCGACGAAAGCATGGAGCCTTTCGCCTGCCAATGCGGAAGTGTAAATTGTAGAGAGATGGTTTTTGGGAACAAGGAGAATGCGATTGCCCGGATGAGGGTGGAGAGATAATAGTCGAATTGACAATGAACAATTGACAATTATTGAGCCCTGCCCGGGGGGTAGGGGTGTGGATACATCAAACATTGCCAAGCACACATTCGTCCGGTACACGTCGACCTCCGGCAAATTATTTTCCAGCATAAAAAAAGGGCTGATAAGTCCCTCTCAAATTGTCAATTGTCAATTGTTAATTGTCAATTCTTCCCATTTCTGCACCGTCCATTCTCAATTCTGGCCAACTTAACTGCCTTTTAACCAGCCCATTTACGGGTCAGCAGTTCAGATTCGCGTACCGCGACATTGGGCCTTACTTTTGATTAAATAGAGTCGCCAATCCATGTGATACGCTTTTTTGCGACCATATCCCTCATAGCGTGCATCTGCACTGCGCATGCGCAAGACAAGAAGTCGGTAGTAATCGGCTCCCTGATCGATCGTCCGAATGCCCTATTGGTAATTAGTCCACCCGGAGGTAATCAGGGCTTTTTGTTACCACAGCTTACCACTTCCCAGCGTTTGTCCATTGCCCCAGTATCGCCGGCCGATGATGGGTTAATGGTATTTGACCTTACAGAGAAATCGTTTTACTACTGGAACAGTAGCGCATGGGTTAAGGGCCTGGGCGACGCAGGCAGTCCATCGGGTGGTCAAACGCTTGCCTATGATCCATCCACCCAGCGGCTTACGATATCGGGTAGCAATAACGTTGACTTGTCGACGCTGAAGGAGGTACCCACGCAAACTGGACAATCGGGAAAATACCTCACCACGAATGGAACGACCCTGAGCTGGGCCACGCTCTCGTCGCTTGGCGACATAACCGGTATTAACACGGCCGCCGGGTCGGGGCTTACCGGTGGCACAGGTTCGGGTGATGTGAACCTGGCGATTAATACGGATGGCACAACGGTATCGGTAAACGGAGCAAACCAGCTGCAAGTCAGCGATGGGGGAGTTTCCACCAATAAGCTTGCAAACAACGCTGTGACATCAGCCAAGATCGTTGATGGAACCGTATCGGGAGCAGACCTCGCGGCAAACGCTGTGGCGTCAAGCAACATCGTGGATGGCGCTGTTACATCGGCCGACATTGCTGATGGTGGCGTTACGAGTGCTGACATCCTCGACGGAACGGTCGCAAATGTCGACCTGGCGAACAATGCCGTCGCTTCGAATAACATCGTGGATGGCGCGGTTACTTCAGTCAAGATCCTGGACGGAACGGTATCGGGTGCAGACCTCGCACCGAATTCAGTAGCTTCTTCCCACATCGTGGATGGCGCCGTTACCTCCGCCGACATTGCTGATGGTAGTGTAACGGGTACAGACATTCTAGATGCAAGTGTGGGGAATGCCGATATCGCGAACAATGCCATAACCTCAAACCACATTCAGGATGGTACCCTGGTGACTGCAGACATCGCACCGGGAGGCGCATCCCAGGTGCTGATGACGAACAGCTTCGGTGTTGTGTCCTGGGAGCCCCAGTCATCATTTGCCGATAATCAAACACTGTCGATTGCCGGAAACACCCTGGCCATCGCAGGAGGCAACACCGTGGATCTTACAGCAGCCGGACAAGTGTCAGGTGATCTGGACAATCTGGCTATCGCTCCGGGCGCTGCCAACCAGGTGATGGTGACCAACGGTACCGCTACAGCAACGCAATGGGTGACGCCGGCGGGCGATGTAACCGGAACTGTCACCGGCAGCACCGTGGCACGAATACAAAACAGGACTGTTTCAATTACCGCTCCTGCAGTGGGCGAGGCATTGGTGTGGGATGGAACGGCATGGACACCTACGAACGTTGCCGGTGGAAGTCCCACGACGCAATTCTATTCAATAGACCCCAGTGATTTCCAGGGTCTTCAGCCCGATGGCGACAAGGATGCATCGCTTGGTCTGATGGAAACGAACAACGGCTTATACGCTTTTTCAATGTTGAATTCGAGAACGATTGTCGCACCGATCACCGTGCCGCATGGCGCCACGTTGCAAAACATCACCGTCTACTACGAAATCACCAACATCATCGGCATCCTCACGCCCATAAACGTGCGACTTATTCAGAAATCGTTGTCCGGAGGATTGAATATTGACTTGACGAACGTGGTGATTGCGCCGTTGCTCAGCTTCGGCGTAACGTCTCAGTCCGGATCATTCACCCATACCGTCAACAATTCCACGAGCTCTTACAGACTGCTCATCAGGTTCTCACACCTCGGCGATGCCGACCAGGCATCCGAAGCCACGCAAAGGATTTACGGGGTCAGAATACAGTATCTCAAATGAGCGATACTGCTATATATCGCTTGTGGCCGGTCGTGCTGACATTATTGGCAGCAACCAGTATGCATGCGCAGGTTATTCACAATGGATCAAACATATACGTGGGCAGTGGCGTCGAACTGCACGTGGACGGGTCGGTAGCGAATTCAGGATTTGTACAGAATCAAGGCGAACTGCTCGTCGCCGGCGATTGGATCAACACGAACGTTTACCAGGGGCTGGGCCGGCTTACGTTGAACGGCAATACTACACAACGACTGCGGAACAACGGCAACAGCTTGTATTCCCTGCGGATCAGCAGTTTGGGACGCGTTGACCTGCAAGACAATCTGACTATCGACAACCGCATCGAGCTGTCGCAGGGGGTTATACATGTGTCAACGCCCTATTCGCTTACAACGGCAAATAGCGCAACCGTTGCAGGTGGTTCTTCTGCCAGTTTTGTCGAAGGCCCCCTGATCTCACGCGGTACCGGGTACAAGTTCATGCCTATCGGAAAGAATGGCAGATATTATCCTGTGGAAATGCTGGACGTGACGGGTGTCGAGCCCGTGGTGCAGGTGGAGGCATTCGAGGATATGTCGGCGTTTCGGTTGGCAGGCTACGGCCGGACGCTCTCGGCAGTTTATTGGCAACAAAGCGTTTTATCGGGTACATATACGGGTTCTCCGATGACCATCGGCTATGACTTGCCCGTCACCGCTGATGCCGGGTTGGACATCTTTCAATCGGCCGAAGCGTCAGAACTTTTCACACCTGTGGGAAACACGACTGCCGCCTATGAGTCAGCCCTCGATAAGATAACGACTGCTAACGCAGTGACCGGAACGTTGTTCCTTATCGGCAATCGTATTAATGTCGCGCCCGGTGAAGCGAGCTTCTACTTTCCGACGTCGCTCTCTCCTGATGCCGCAAACCCCGACAATCGTTCATTGCGGGTCTATGGGGAGCAGCTGATCAGCGAAGGATTTTTATTTGTCGTTTATAACCGTTGGGGACAGCGGGTTTATGAATCCCGCTCGCTGGAAGAAATGTCGACCCAGGGCTGGAGCGGCCAGCAGCAGGCAGGCGGGATACTAACTTCGGGCGCTTATCCTTATTTGCTGAAGGCCAAACGCAAGACCGGCGAGGCAATGGAACAGAAGGGCCTGATATCCATCGTGCGATGAAGTGGCGCATAACCATAGCGTTGGTTTTGAGCCTGCTGTTGATGATCAGCCGGGCGTTTGCGCAGACACCTACGTTCTCACAGTACTACGCATCGGCACTTTACCTGAGTCCCGCACTCACGGGCCTGGAGAAGGACGTGTACATGGGCATGAATTATCGCTCGCAATGGTCGGGTGCCGGCATTCCCTTTTCAACCTTTCAGTTTAGTTTTATTTCGCCCATCCTCAAATCCGGAACGCGTACGAAACACCTGGGAGGCCTGGGGGCATCCTTTTACAATGACGTGGCGGGGCCCGGTAAGGAATTCAAGAACAACGCGCTGATGATTTCAGGCGCGTACAATTTTCATCTCACGCGATACGGGAACAATATCGTATCGGTAGGGCTACAGGCTGGAGCAATGCAGCAACGCGTCAATGTTGACAACATGCAGTGGGCAAGTCAGTATTCTCCTGACATCGGCTATGACGGAACGCGCCCCGGCGAGAATGGAAGCATCAACGGGCAGGTGATTAATCCCATAGTGAATACCGGAGTTATGTGGTCGTATACCACGCGAGGCAGGCTCTCTACAAGGAGCTTTTCGGCGTTTAACGGGATTGTGGTCGCCAACCTGTTGCCCCAGCGCAGCTATACCGGAGAAAGCGAGCCGAATGCGATGTTGATTAGATTTCATGGTGGCATTTCTTCACTCTGGAAACGCAAACTGGAGATCTCGCCCAACTACCTGGTTCAGTATCAGAACCACACCTATGAAGTAAACGTTGGCGCCTACTTCAGCTACTACCTGCAGCCCCCTTTCTTACAGGATTCACAACGGACCAAGGTCATGGTGGGCGCCTGGTACCGCCTGCAGGATGCAGCGATTCTTTCGGCCGGCATCAGCACCAGGTCGTGGAACTTTGGCTTCAGCTACGACAACAACGTATCGACATTAACACGTGCATTTGGCTATGCGAATGCGTATGAAGTTTCGCTCGCCTATAAGATCATTGTGAGCAAGGGGTTCAAACGTTTTTCATCACCTCTTATCTGATCAACGCTGCATGAGAACACGATCCTTATTCAACACGAAGGTCACCAGGCGGAACCGCCCCGGCGGGTTGGCGATGCTGATGGCGATCATCCTGTTGATGATTGCCGGTCTCGTCGGCGCACAGGATGAACGTGCCGTCAGGGCGCTGAAAGCAGAGGCAGACGAGTACTACGAGGGGGAGCAGTATCACCTGGCCACCGAGCGGTATCGCGAAATCGCGAACCTCAAGGCGGGTAATGCAGACGTAATATACCGGCTCGCCGAGTGCTATCGCCGTACATTTAACTACCCCGAGGCAGAGGCCTACTATTTAAAGACACATTTTCTTGCCCCCTCGCAATACCCCCTTTCGCTGTATTACTACGCGCTCATGCTGAAGCTCAACGGAAGCTTTGATGAGTCCATGCAGTACTTCACTGAGTTCATCGACCTTCACCAGGATCGTGATGCCAAGGATTTTGTCGAACAAGCGATCATCGATCGCTCCGGATGTCAATCGGCCAAGGAAGCCTTTTCGGCAGAGGGCAACGCTTACCCGCTCATAGCCCTTCCGTTGAATTCTAAATTCAATGACTTCGCTCCGGCCGTGCGCGATAGCTTGAACCTCGTGATCACCAGCAGCCGAATCCTGTCAAACCGCCAATCGATCGATGAGCGCTTTGGCGAAGCATTTACCGATAACTATTATTATCAAAAGGTTGGGAGCGTATGGACCGACAAGACAAAGCAATTCTTCAGCGCGACGAACTCGCGGTTCAATGACGGTAGTGGATGCTTCAACAATCGCGGTGATAAGTACTACCTGACGGTTTGCGGAGTGGGTGGACCGACGTGTCGGGTCTACGTGTCGGAGTGGAAGGACAATCGCTGGAATGAGCCCTTGCTATTGAACGAGAACGTTAATTTTAAAGAATTCGAATCGCGGCAGCCAGCCATTTCACGTGGTGGCGATTCGCTCGTGTTTGCTTCGAACCGACCGGGTGGCGCAGGTGGATTCGACCTTTGGCTTTGCGTCAATTCAGGAGGCGACAACTGGGGGCCGGCAATGAACCTGGGCACTCACTACAACACCAAACTTAACGAGCTATCGCCCTCCTTCACCACGTTTCCAAACGTATTGTTCTTTGCTTCCGACGGTCATGAAGGCCTGGGTGGCCTGGATCTGTACATGGCCAAGCGTCTGTCTACCGGCGAAACGGTTTTGTACAACCTGGGATTGCCCTTCAATTCTAATCGTGACGATGCCTTTCTGGCCCTCGAAGAACATACTGTTTACTGGAGCAGTAACCGGCTTGAAGGTCTGGGGGGATTCGATGTGCAGGCCGTTAAGATTCCTTCCACCGCTTCGTTTGTATCACGCATGAGTCAAAAGAATCGTAATGCACGCCGGGATATTATGCTGAAAAAGCGGGTTGAAACCGCCGAGACGGCGAGCCTGCAGGCGTCGCGTATCGACGAGCGCATCGATTACGATCAGTTGTCATCGGAGAAGCAACGGCTTGTTGACTTACTGGTGGAACAATACGTTGCAAGCAAGAAACCCAGGGCGTCGGAATATGGGTTGAGCACGACTGATTTTGATCAGCTCGAACGAGTTGCACGGTTACGCTACGCGCAGATGCTCTCGGGTTCCAGCGGATACCAACCAGTAAGCGTGCCGGCTACTGATGGAATACAGTCGATACTTACCGTAACGGTGGCAGACTCCACCACGCAGGCACCGCTGGCCGATGTGCGGGTGATTCTGATGGACCAGTACGGCCAGTTATTGAAAATTACCCATGCCAACGATGAAGGTAAGGTACGGTTTACGGGTGTGGGCGCAGGTGCCTACCTGTTGCGCGCGGACCGCTCGCTTCCATCGCAGCGCTACGCGAAACTTTCGGACGTAAGCATCACCCAGCCGGAGATTAACAGCGCCTTGCGCCTGGATAACATTTACTTTGACTTTGATCACTACAAGCTGCGACCTGAAGCACGGCGCACGCTCGATCAACTGGCGGACTACCTCTTACGCACGCCAGGTGCCCAGCTTGAATTATTTGCCTTCGCCGACGACGTGGGGACAACCGAGTACAACTTGAAATTGTCGCAAAAGCGGGGTGAGTCAGTGGCCAGCTACCTGCGGTTAAAAGGCGTTGACCAGACCAGTATCGCCATCGTTGCGAAAGGAAAGCAAATGGCCCGCGAAATCGATGTTGAATGGCAACGTCAGTACAACCGGCGCGTAGAGTTCAATCTCAATGGTTCAGTTGGCGACTTTAAGGAAGTTGCCCGCACCGGTATTTTACGACAAGCGACGGATCTGAAATCGCTGGCACAGCAAGCCGGCGTCACCCAGGACGTAATTCAGGACCTGAACGGCATTGCCGGCGATGACCAACTCAAGGCCAACCAACCGGTTCGGCTACCCGCAGAGTCCGCAGCCAGGACGAAGGGCGTCGTCATTTACTAGGTCTCGGCAGTTTTTAAAGCATTGTGCGGTATTCGGGAGGGATGTTGAGAAGCCGTTGACGTAGATTTCAAGGGTGTTCCATGCTTCCGGTTCCACGAAGGGTACAAAGTTAAGGACGTCGTCATCGCTATTTCCCGATAAGGATGAACCCGCCCCATGCTGACGGATCCGCATGCTTCTTTCGGAGTTCGTGCTGGGATTTAGTCAGTGCTTCGTGGATGTCGGGTGTGCTCATAAGGTTGGTGTAAAATTGGGCCATCAGTTCGCGCGTGATGTTGTCATCAACCTTCCACAGGCTTATCAGCACGTTTTGTGCACCCGCCTGCAAAAAGGAACGTTGTAATCCGTATACCCCTTCGCCAATCTCAATATTTCCAAGCCCCGTCTCGCAGGCCGACAGAACAACGAGCGAGGTACCGGCCAGGTCCAGGTTCGTCACTTCATACGCGGTAAGGATGCCGTCGTCCTGAAATTCGGTAGTCTCATCCTGAAGGCTCTTGTTGGCCCCCGTAAGCATCAATCCACTGTTAAAAGTGACCTCTCTTTGGAATTCTTTACTTGGGTTAATATTTTTTATCGTGAAGAATCCATGGGTAGCGATGTGCAGTATGTCTGCTGTGCGTACGGCCTTCAGGTTGCGTTCCGTGGCCTGGTCCTTCATGTTGACCTGCGTGGTCCATCCCGTACCGCGTAACAGCGCATCAATACCCATCACTTCGGCGCGTGTTCCGGGCAGGGGCAAGTAACGGTTCGCGTTCCTTTTCTTCGCCGTTGTTGCAGGCGTGGCATCAAAGCTCGGATCACCGAAGAGCACTGCGCGCTTTCCCGGGAATGTTCTCGTCGCGTGCTCCAGGTATTGTGCCGGATTGAGCAGGTAGCGAATGTCGTGACGATCGGCCAAATAGGCTTGTGTACCTGGCTCGCGTATTACGTTGAGATTGAGTTGGTGATAGACGCCGTCAGCTGAGAAGAAAACGTTGCGTTTGTCGTTCACCAGGGGCGCGATATTTTTCCAGTAAACGCCATACGAAAGTTCATCGGCAACGACATACGTAAGCGCATTGCGATAATAGCTCAGACCTCGTGTCTCCATGTTGCGTCCGTCCTTCATCAGTACCAGTTTCGGATTGCCCATGGTTTCCTGCGTAGTTACCAGGGCGGCGTAGTACACACTGTCAGTAAATCCAAACATGGCACGCGTGCCTTCATCAACCACGAGTCGCCGCAGGTCGTATTTGCGATAGCGGATAATTTCCACCAACGCTTCGTCGGGTGTCAATTTTTGTTGAATGTCGTCCCAGCTCACCTGGTTGTCCCTTAGCTTCTCTGCCACCGACTCGCTGGTCTTGAGGCTGATCGCTTTTTCCAACGCATCGATTTCGTGCTCGAGCTGTGTCGCGGACGCCGGCGTTTGCGATAGCTCGTTCAGGGTGCGTTGATAGAGATATCCGAGTTGTTCGCGTTTCATGCGCAATTGATCGAACTGCCGGGCGAGGACAGTGTCTTTCTTTTGTTCAACAATATCGCTGCGATGTCGCTGGGTAAAGAATCGCAGAGATTTAAGTGTCAATTGATTGTTGAAAACCTGGGTGAGCAACTCGGGATGACGCGATGATGCACGCAAGGCAATGGCATTGAAGCGTTCAAAGTCTTCCTTCAGTCGTCGGTAGAACTGCACTTGTTCATCTTCGTTAAGGTTGGGGAAGATGTATTTCACCTGCTGGATTGCTAATTCAGAAGACTGCGAGAAAAGTGGAAGCGCGAGCTCGGGTTTCCCCATTTCCCAATATACAACGGCCAGGTTACCTGCAATTTCGCCCAATTTCACAGAGGACGTTCCGTATATCTTCTTTCGTACACTATAGGCCCGTTCATAAAAGATCGAAGCTTCTTTGAATTGAGCTACTGTCGTGAGCAAGACGGCCTGATTGTTCATGATGGTCGCGGCCAGGTCGCTGTCGTTCAGTTGATACTTTTCTATTAGGGTCAAGGCCCGCTCGAACGTTTGCCTGGCCTTTGCCATTTCGTGATTCGCGCGATACGCGGTTCCCAGGTTATTGAGCACCGTCAGGTATCCGGGATTCGATTCAGGAACAGTCGTCGCGAGTTGTTGTTCGATCTGTTGAAATTGGGCGACCGCTTGTTGAATCTGGCCGCTGCCAAGGTAAATTCCGGCGATATTGCCCTGCACAGTGAGGGAGTTAACCGACTTGATGCCATATACCTTCTGACACAGCGGCAGAGCGTCCTGGTAGTAAACCAATGCTTTCTCGCGCAGTCCAAGTTTTTCGTAAACCGTAGCCAGGCTGTTCAGGACGGCGGCGAGCATGGCGTCGTCTGTGGGTTTCGACGCGTTTAAAAGCCTGTGTGCTTCCAGCAACTCCTTCTCGGCGACATTGAAATTACCGGTTTCGAAGTGATTAAGAGCCGTTTCCTGCAGCCACTGAAGATGAAGTCCTGAGATCGCTGCAGCTGCACTGAGTTTCGAACGTAACGCGCCGAGTATACGCATCGACTCCTCGTAGCGTCCATCCTTACGTGCCAGTCGCGCGCGCGTAATTTGCCATTCGTCGGTCCCTACCGATGCCGCATAGCGCTTATCGTCCAACAGCGCAAGCGCCTGTGCGGGTTTGTCGCCTGATTCGTACAAGGCCGTGATCCCCTTCAACGCTGGGTCTAACAGTTCGGCAACGGGATGGGGATCGTGCAATACTTTTAAATAGAGTCCCTCCGCATCTTTGAAATGCTGCTGCTCGGCGTGCACCGCCGCCAGATTGAGGTAGGCGCGTTGCAGATCGCTGTCTGAACCGTCTCCTCCTTCCGATGTGATGGTGATAACCTTCGTGAGGTACTTTTCTGCGCTCTTATAGTCGCCCGTCTTGGCATACGCAAGGCCGAGATCATTCAGGATGGTGAGATAGTTCTCATCATATATCCCCAGGTCATATAAGGCTGCCTTTTCCGCTTTCACCAGAAACGGGATCGTTTTGGTCCAATGGATGCCCCAGTAGTGTTGCGCGCTGTCGTATTGGACTTTCCAATCAGGTGTTTGCGCATGCAGGACACAGGCGGACATCCACAAGAAAACAGTAATACATCTTGTCATGCGAAGCTTAAAAAATGGGTACCCTGCAAGACAACAAATTTAATCATCGCGCACCGCATGTGGGCATCCCCGGTGACACCATTCGTGCGTCGTCAGTTTTTCGGTTTTTTTATCCGTTCAAATGCGGTAAATTATCAATGACTTTTCGCCTGCATAAGCCCATTCTTTCAGTCATTTTCACAGGTTATGGAGTTTCACCGAAAAAAGGGTAAACAAGGCGCCTATGCGCTGGCATCAGCGTTGGCGTTAATACTCGCACAGACGGGCGCATACGCTGCTGAAAAAGCTGCTGAGGAGGGATCTCCGTTCTGGCTTTGGGTGCTGCTGGGCCGACTGCATCCCATGATCGTACATTTTCCCATTAGCTTGATTCTGGTGGTGCTTGTGCTGGAAGTGTTGCAAGGGACGCGCCGCGCTATGGATTTGCGCTCCGCCATCCGGGTGTTGCTGGTGATTTCAGCGTTGTCGTCCATCGCAGCCGTTGTCTTCGGCTTGCTGCTGGCAAACACGGAATCATACGGAAGCGACATCCTTCCCCTTCATCAATGGGCGGGAATAATTACGATGATATTGGCACTTGGATGTTGGTGGGCAGGCGGATGGCAATCGCGTACAGTATTCAGGGGGTTGCTGATCGTTACCGTGGCAGCCGTAACGGTAACAGGCCACTTCGGCGCGACGCTTACACATGGGGAGGATTACCTTTCGGGCGCTTTCAACGAGGAGGTGCCTGAAACCGATGACGCCGCGCTGGTCATTGTCCAGACGTCAGGTCCGCTTACCGAGCCGCAGGTCCAGGAGATAAACCTTCAGGTGCGTACCATTCTGGCGCATGAATGTTTCAATTGTCACGGTCAGGCGAAGGTTAAGGGCGAGCTAAGACTCGACACGAAGGAGCATGCGTTCAAGGGAGGCAAGCATGGAGCTGTAATTATACCGGGCAAGCCGGGTGAAAGCGAATTGATTCGACGCGTAAAGCTTCCGCGCAATCACAAGGATGCCATGCCCGAAAAAGGGGAAGGCCTGTCGGCTGCACAGATCAAAATGTTGGAATTCTGGATTGAGAAGGGCGCACCCTGGCCCGATGGTCCGTTGAAAAGTATTTACCGTGTCGCGGCGCTTGAGCCACGTATGCCAAATATCCCGGCCGTTGTAGGAAATCGTGAAATACCCATCGATCGGTTCGTGGATGTCTACTTCTCCGAACACAAGGTTGCCTGGCCTTCTCCGGTCGACGACCGGACGTACATCCGGCGCGTGTATCTTGATGCAATCGGGCTGATACCACCGCCCGATTCCGTCGACGCGTTTATGAAAGATCCGCGCAAAGACAAGCGCGAACGACTTGTGAAAACCGTGCTGAACCGTAACGACGACTACGCCCGGCATTGGCTTACCTTCTGGAACGACGCGCTACGGAACGATTACACGGGCACTGGGTACATCACGGGCGGCAGGTCCGGTATAACGGCATGGCTATATACGTCGTTGCGCGACAATAAACCTTACGATCAGTTTGTCAGGCAGCTCATCAGCCCGTCGAAAGAGTCGAAGGGTTTCATTGAAGGCATCAAATGGCGCGGCACCATTAACGCCAGCCAGCGCACGGAGATGCAGGCGGCGCAGAACGTTTCGCAGGTGTTCCTCGGGCTTAATTTGAAGTGTGCTTCCTGCCACGACAGCTTCATCAGTGATTGGAAACTGGCGGATGCCTATGCATTTGCAAACGTCTTTGCCGACACAACGCTGGAGATTAATCGTTGTGATAAGCCTACCGGTAAGTTCGCTGGCCGCAAGGTGATCTTCCCGGAGCTGGGACAGATCAACGCAGAGGCAGTTACGTCGGAACGGCTGAAGCAACTCGCCGATTTTCTCGTGCAGCCCAAGGATGGCCGGCTCGCCCGCACACTGGTTAATCGACTGTGGGCGCAGGTTATGGGCCGGGGACTGGTAGAACCGGTCGACGTCATGGACAATGTGCCGTGGAGCCAGGATCTGCTGGACTGGCTTGCGAGCGATTTTGTCGCTTCAGGCTATGACCTGCGTCGGCTGCTTCAGGAGATCCTCATATCGGAAACGTATCAACTTCCAACGGTGCCGCTAGGCGAAGAGTCCTTGATCACGGCCCAGGATTATGTGTTCAAGGGAATGGTGCGACGAAGGCTGACCGCTGAACAATTCTCCGATGCCGTGAGCAGCGCGGTGGCAGTTATCTATCCCGATACGCTCATCGTGCGCAAGCTGTTGCCGCCTTCGGCAATTGAGAGAACAACCTTTGCCAGGGCATCTCTTGTAAAGAACGACCCGTTCCTAACGGCGCTTGGACGCCCAAACCGCGAAACGGTCTCTACCAGCAGGAGCTCGCAGGCGAATCTCCTGCAAGCCCTCGAACTGACCAATGGAGAGAAGTACAATGCAGCGATCAAACGCGGGGCCAAGGAATGGAAGGAAAAATACGGGAATACGACGGATTTGGTGGATCAACTGTATCGCCACACACTCGGTCGAATGCCCGATGAGGCGGAGCGGAAAGTGGCGAAAGACGCGCTGGGTGAGCATCCTAATGTAGGTCAGGTGGAGGACTTGATCTGGGCGATGACGCTGCATCCGGAGTTTCAGTTAATCAATTAGTAATTAGTAATGAGTAATTAGTAATTGGAGGTCTGGAGTACTTGCGGGAGAGGTACCCGTAAAATAAGGTACTCGGCCGCGTATAATTTTGTAACTTGAATTAGTAAAACAAACATGAGTTTCGGGAGTATCAGTCGCAGGGAATTTATGAGGCGGTCGAGCGCGGCGACATTGGCTGCGTGGGCTATGGGAGCACCCGCAGCGCACCTGCTCAATGGATGCAGCCTGGGTGCGAAGTCCCGGGCGTCTGCCGATACCGTTATCCTGCTCTGGATGGCAGGGGGTATGGCGCACACCGACACTTTTGATCCCAAGCGATACACGGCATACGAGAAGGGTATGGAAGGCAATCGCGTGCTTAGCACGTTTCCGTCGTTGCCTACGGCGCTCGACGGAATTTCATTTTCCGAAGGCCTGCAGTCAGTTGGCAAGATCATGGATAAGGGGACCCTTATCCGTTCCTATGTGGCGGCAGATCTTGGACACATTTTGCACTCACGTCATCAATACCATTGGCACACTTGCTACGAACCTCCGCAGACGGTGGCCGCTCCGCATATCGGATCGTGGATCGCCAAGGAACTTGGCCCGAAGAACCCTGTTATACCGGCCTTCATTGACATCGGTCAACGGTTCAGTGTAGGCGAAGCGGAAGAGTTGAAAGCTTTTCACACGGCGGGATTCCTGGGCAATGAGTTCGGCCCATTCTTTATTCCTGATCCGAGCCAAGGACTCGAAAGCGTTCGTCCGCCCGTTGGGATGGACAGCAAGCGCTTTGAAGGCCGCAACAAACTCTATAATGAACTGATCAGCAAAAGTCCCGTCGCCGACGTCGCCAGCGACTATCAAAAGGAATCCCTTCGGCGCTCAATGGAGCAAGCGTATCGTCTGCTCAATTCACCTGAGGCCAAAGCATTCGATCTCAGCCAGGAGCCCAAACAGAGTTACGACATCTACAATACAGGGCGGTTTGGCCTCGGCTGTCTGATGGCGAGACGGCTCACCGAACAAGGTGCGCGTTTCATCAGCGTTACAACCGAGTATGAACCTTTCATGGGTTTCGATACGCACGAGAATGGTCATACGCGCATGGAGGGCATGAAGAAGATGATCGATGCTCCGGTAGCACAATTGATCAAAGATCTAGATGAGCGCGGACTGTTAGACCGCACGTTGGTTATTCTGGCCAGTGAGTTCAGTCGCGATATGATGGTGGAAGGACGGCCCGACCTCAAGGTACTGGAGCAGGTGAACCAACCGGATGTATTGAACGACCTGAAGTTTTATGGCATGCATCGCCATTTTACCGACGGATGTTCTATCCTGATGTTTGGCGGTGGTGTACGGAGAGGCTATGTGTACGGCAAGACGGCGGATGAACGTCCGTGCAAGACGATCGAGAAGCCGATCAAGATCGATCAGATACATCAAACCATCTATCACGCGTTGGGAGTTCCCCCGGAGACGGAATACGAGATAGAAGAGCGTCCGTTCTACACGACGCCGGATGGAAAAGGTGAAGCGGTGCTCGAGCTGTTGTCCTGACTTACCGCACGGTCATAAACCAGTTTGCCTCCGACAATCGTCTTATCAACGTGGATATTCTTGTCGAAAAGGACGACATCGGCATCCATACCTGTCTTGAGCGCCCCCTTGGAATGAACGCGCATGATGCGTGCTGGTGTAGATGACATCATGGTGATCGCATCGGTCAGCGACACGCCTGCTTGTGTAATCATCGTCCTCACGAGTCTGTCGGCCGTGGCCACGCTGCCGGCGAAAGAGGTGCGATCGGGGAGTTTGGCAACATCGTCCTCTACAATTACGGGTAACCCATGGAGGCGACTGCCCAGCATGCTGGGACCTGGCGGTAATCCGGCCGCCCGCATGGCATCGGTAATTAACGCAATACGCTCAGGACCTTTAATCTTGACGATCAGCTTGAGCAAGGGTGCCGGTAGATGTACACCGTCGGCGATGATCTCAACGTCCATGTCGTCGATGATGAAGGCGCTTTCGATCATACCCGCGTAGCGAAACGCATTTCGTCGCGTAACGCCAGACATACCGCTGTACAGGTGTGTCGCTAAAGTGAATCCATGTTCAAAGGCCACGATCACATCTTCGTATATGGCGTCGGTATGAGCTGCCGCGGGCAGCACGTCTTGCGCGCACATAAAATCACCAAACGACAGGGCACCCGGTAGCTCCGGCGCGGCACTCCATCGCCTGATGAAGGGAGCCCGCTGGATGATCGACTCATACTCGGCAGGATCGGGATCCCGGATATAACGGGGATCCTGGGCGCCGCGTTGAGCCATAGCAAAGTACGGACCTTCCAGGTGCATACCGATAAAGGATGCACCGCGGTCATTTATGAGAATGGCGCGTTGGTAGGCATCGAGCGTAGCATCGAGCTCCTCACGGCTGGCCGATAGGGTGGTGGGCAGCATGGCGGTTGTGCCGTGACGCGCGTGAAGGTTCGCAATAGCCAGGAAGGCCTCAACCGTTCCATCCATGAAGTCATGACCGCCGCCGCCGTGCACATGAATATCAACAAATCCAGGTGATACGTAGCGCCCCTGCGCGTCGATAACCATAGCGCCCGAAAACTCCTCGTCCCGGTTGCTGACGGCCTGGATTTTTGGTCCTTCGATCAGCAGCGAACCGCCATCGATCTGTCCCGATGCGTGGATAATTCTTCCATTGATGATTTTTATCCGCTGGTTCATGGCTTTGGCCTTTCGAACGAAACCGTGGAGATTGACCACCTCCGTACGCGGTGTCCCACAAAGGCATAGAACATCAGGTAAAGGTAGCACGGAATCAATACCGCATAGGCTATACGCACGCTGTAGAGATCGGCAAAGTATCCATAAAATAGCGGCACGATTGCGTTTCCGCAGAGTCCCATGATCATCACTGACGCACCTACTTTGGTGAAACGGCCCAGGCCATCCAACGCCAGGGGCCATATGCCGGCCCATACGAGAGAATTTGCCAGTCCCAACAATACCACGAACCATAGCGATGCGTCGGCGCGATGGCCGAGGAAGTTTACTTCGCCGGACACCCAGATGATGGCCCACGAAAGGGCAAAACCCAATGTCGTGCATACCCGCAGCGCGGTGCGTTGGTTGAGCAGCCGCGGAATGGCGATGATTCCCAGGATGTATCCGATGATTGTCACGCCCAGGGTATAGGAGGGAAATACGCGGGCCTCCAGAAGGTCCATGCCCATGGTGGTCGCGTATCCGATAATGGTGTCGATGGCAATGACTTGCGTTCCAACGTGGAGGAATATGGCGAATGCACCCAACACCAAATGGGGAAACTGCAGCACACTGTGCTTAGTGGCGTTTGCTTCCGCTACGGCGGTGCTTTCGTGTTCGGTATTGATCTCCGGGAGAGGTGAAAAGCGTATCATGAGTCCCAATAAGAACAACGCGGCGCCTACACACGCGTACGGTACGATTACACGGCCGATGAAATCATACCGTACGGCATCCTTATCTGCTGCGTTCATGCCGGACAGGCTCTTGAACAAATCCGTATCTGTCGCTTTCAAAATGACCGCTGCAAACAGGAGTGGCGCCAGAATGCCCGCGCCCTTGTTGCAGATGCCCATGATGCTGATCCTCTGCGCGGCACTTTCCTTGGGACCTAATACCGTAATGTAGGGGTTTGCTGCGGTCTGCAAAATAGCCAGTCCAATGCCGATCGTGAACAGTCCGAGAAGAAAGATGCTGTAAGTGCGCAACTGTGCGGCCGGTATGAAAATGAATGCGCCGACAGCCATAACCCAAAAGCCAATCATCATACCCTTTTTGAATCCGACACGCTTCAGGAAATAGGCAGCTGGAAGCGCCATGATGAAATACGAAATGTAGAACGCAAACGTGACAAGATAGGATTGAAAGTTTGTTAACTCGCAGGCGATTTTGAAGTAAGGGATAAGGATCGCGTTTACCCACGATACGAAGCCGAAGATGAAGAACAACACAGCGATGATGAGAATGGACACGGTGGTGTCTCGCCTCGATAATGCTGAAACTTCAATCGCTGGCGCTGCGTTTTTCATGAAACATGTTCTCCTATAGTGGTCAAAGTGGATGCGGACTCAGTGTCAAGATAGATGCTGCACTGTGGATGTTGTTGCAGGACGCTTGCCGGATGGAGGTTGTTCACGGGTCCTTCCAGGCAATGGCGCACCGCGTTGGCCTTGCGCGCATCCGGCACGGAGCAGATGATGTGTCGCGATTTAAGGATTTGCTGCACGGACATGCTGATTGCTTTTCGCGGAACTTCATCCATTGTCTTGAACCAGCCTTCACCGTACTGTTGTGCGACGCATTGTTCGTCGAGTTGTACAACCAGGTAAGGTTCCTCGGTAATAAAGTCGGCGGGTGGATCATTGAAGGCAAGATGTCCGTTTTCGCCAATTCCAACCAACGCAACGTCTATTGGATGAGCACTGATCAACGCACCAAGGCGACGGCATTCGCTCGCCGGATCCCATTCATCGCCAGACTTCAGCTTGGCGCTTCCATCGATCAGATGAACCGCCGCCAGTGCCGGCACTTTTTCGATGAAACGCTCCCGGAGATATTTACGAAAGCTGGCGGGATGTTTTTCTGATAATCCAATGTATTCGTCGAGGTGAAACATGACGACCTTATCCCACGCGATCTGTTTGTCAGCTATGAGGTGTTGCAATGTTTCAAATTGGCTCGTACCGGTGGCGAGTATGATGTTAGCCTTTCCGTTGGATGTGATAGCCTCTTTGATAAGCCTCGCAGCTTCCTTTCCGGCGGCTTCACCCAGATGTGCATTGTCTTTATATATTAATACGTTCATGAGGAGATTCAATTCGACGAAAAACTGTTACAGGCGCACGCGCGTGGTGCCGCCTTTTAGCAACTGTACGTCTACAGGCGTATTGGTCTTCCATGCGCCTCGCGTGAAGTCTGGAACGTCGACCGATGAAGAACGATTCCCGACCGACTTTTCGCTGAGCGGCGCGACGGCGCTCCAGGCCGCAGCGTCATAAACATCCATATCCATCGGAAGCCCATTGCGAAGGCAATCGATCAATCGCCAGTCCATGAGGAAGTCCATGCCGCCGTGACCGCCGATCTGTTTGGCCATCTCGCCAACCTTCGCGACAATGGGCGGCGCAAATTTAGTTTCCAGTGCCTTGAACTCTTCGTCGCTCACCCAGCCTTCATGCCCTTTCGATATGCGAGGCGGCTCAGGATACTTAAGCGCGGTACCCTTCGTGCCGCTAACGAGGTGAATGCGTGAGTAAGGGCGCGGTGAGGTCACATCGTGCTGGATCATCATCGTCTTGCCTTTTATCGTCCGGATAGTCGTCGTATTCATGTTTCCGCGATACGACTTTCCCTCATATGGCTTATAAAAAGCGTCTGTTGCGGCCAGCTCTTTTGCCCTGGCGGCCATCATGAAATCATTGCTGGACACAGAAACAAGATAGTCCATGCGATCACCCCGGTTTATATCTAACGCCTGAGCTATTGGTCCAAGGCCGTGTGTCGGGTATAGACTGCCGTTTCGCATATTTTCTTTCAGACGCCACATGTCATAGTAGTTCGTCTTAGAAAAATTTGACTCCAGCAGTGCGTGTATGTAGGCGCCTTCCGCATGCACGATCTCGCCAAAGTACCCCTGCCGTGCCATGTTGAGGGTCAGCAACTCGAAAAAGTCATAGCAACAGTTCTCCAGGATCACGCAATGTTTTTTCGTCTTTTCCGACGTGTCGACGAGCTGCCAGCATTCTTGCAACGTAACGGCCGCCGGAACCTCGACCGCTGCATGTTTGCCATGCTCCATGGCATAAACAGCCATGGGTGTGTGTAACCTCCAGGGTGTGGCAATGTAGATGAGGTCGATATCTTTTCGTTCGCAGACCTTCTTCCATTCTTCTTCACCTCCCGCATAGACATCGGGTTTGTGGGGCGTCTTATCCAATAATGTTTTGGCTTTCTCGGCCTTGTCGCGGCGAATATCGCAGAGTGCTTTGATCTCCACGCCATCAATCTTGCTGATGCGTTCCACGGCCCCCGGTCCACGATTGCCGAGACCGATGAAGCCAATCCTAACGGTATCAATTTTTGGGGCTGCGTAGCCGCTCATGTTGAACACTTTGGCCTGTGCCGGCGTCGGCGCAGCGATGGTGGATTCGCCTGCCAAGGTCATGCCGGCGAGGGTAGAAATTCTGATGAAGTCTCTGCGATTTGTTTTCATGATGTCAAGTTAAGCGGAGATGTTGTTTCAAGAACGTCCTTTATATGGCCGGTCAATGTGTGACGCACACAGTGCTTTGCCCTCAGGTCTTTTTCCTATTTGAGCCACTTGTCGAACCATGCGAATGCCTCCTGTTGCATCGCTTTGTCGAACTTGTGTGGACCTGGATAATACGAACACTTGTATTTGTCTGCGGCTTTCGCCTTAGCGTAAACTTCGCCAATGATAGTGTCGGCGCGCTTCATTTCAGCGAGCGTGTAGAGGGGATCTTCGTTGTCATTCAGAACCATCGTGGGTAGCGGTGCCCGCAAGGCAAGGATCTCGGGGAAATCAAGTTCGCGTGGGAGCATGGGCACGTACGTCATCCAGGTGTGGGTGTATGCCTTGTTCAACACGAAGTCTTTCCAGGTAGTCATAAAGCCCACGCATATCGCGCACTTTATGCGCTCGTCGAGTCCGCCCATGAAGACGGTGCGCATGCCGCCACCTGAAAGTCCGGCACATCCGATATGGCCTGCGTCTACGTCTTTTCGTGCGCACAGTACGTCGAGAGCCTTCTGGTCTTCCGCGAAGAAAACGCCTGGCCAGGTCGTGCCTGCACTGTAAAGGGACTTCGCCATGATGTGTTCGTGCTGACCTGCCCACGTGTTATACTTCTTGATGTTCTCCGGATTTTCAGGATCATCGTCTGTCAATCCGTTGCGCAGGCGCTCCGGCATTTCAGACACCAGTACCCGACGGCTTGCGAAAGGGAAGGCATCGGGGACCAACACGGCGTATCCGCGCCTAGCGACCTCGTTGGCCCAGGCGGTGCCCTCGTACGATTCGTTTTGATGATCTATGACGAACTGCGGAACATGGTCGGACGTCCGGGTAATTTTCCGGGTACCCAGGTATTTGTTACCGGCATGGTCATGAAAGGCCAGGATACCTGGCAACGGCCCTTTGGCATCGGCAGGTTTGAGGAATATCGCCGACGTGGGCCGGCCGTAAGGTAGTTGCCACGTGAGCTCTTCGATATGAAGACCATCGTACAGGTATTGTTTTACCAACGTGACGGCTGGTGTACCGCCGGAATCTGGAATGCCGAGCTTAGACTGGAGTGCCTTCCTGGCAACCGGGCGCCAGGCATCGACGGATGTATAATTTTTGTTTCGAAATGACAGACTGGGAATTTTATCTCCCATGATCCCGGCAGCCCAAGGCCCATAAGCGCCGATAATACTGATGCCTGCAGCCTGGTCTGCGTCATCGTGGTTTTGACTGGTAGTTTCGTTACTGATCGTCACATTTTGGCCGGGATTTGATTCAGCAAATCCCCGGTTTGCTCCGAGGGTTGTCAGTGAAATGCCAGCCGCGCCAGCCATTTTCAAAAAGTCCCGTCTCTTATTTTTCATGCATATAGGGTTCAATGTTATTGGTTCGGTCGGCCCGTTCGAACGCGTACCGTTCCCCAATGTACGGTTCTCTTGACGGGCATAAATTCTTTAGTTTCATAATTTCCCAGGAACTCAATCTCCGTACCGGAGGGACAATTCTCCGAGATCTTGACAATGCTCGCGACGGTAAAACCATCCGGCCATTTCGCAGGCACCATGATGTCGAAAACCTCCTCCCGGCTGGCAGTCACATGGGCGTTGTCGCTATACAATTTGAGTGGGCGCCCGTCGACATAAATCACCACTCGTTCGCCTGGATCGATGATGCCATCGCCATTGCCCTGTCCGCGGGCCTGGGTGCTGTCGTTGATCTTTCGGTTGTCATCAATCGCCAGATTTTCGAATGCAGGGGCATCGAACAGGATGGGAATTACCAATTCACTATTGTTCGTGACACCATCGACCGAAGCGGCAATCCGCACGCGCGCGAAGGGGGGAGCAGCATTCTCGGGTGAGGTCTTGTTGCAATTCACGGAGATGAGACCGGATGTCAACATCCGTTTGGTGGCCTGAGGCACTGTTACCGTGGTGGGTGTTAGAGTTATGGTGCTGTCCGTTGCCGAAATGGAAAGGGTAATTTCCTGACCTTTCCGCGCGCCTCCACGGTTCAATAGAGAAATACGCAAGGGGTTGTCGCCAGGCCTTAAGAACCGTTGCGTCCCGGCCATTTCATAATCGACAGCGATGACATCTACGGTAGGACTACCGGCCGGGGCAATGCCCAGTTCATAGCTCGCGCCGTCCAGGAAGAAATGAAGGCGTCCCTCGTTATCAGCTTTCATGTTGCTTTCCGCGGCCACCCTCGCATCAGTCCGCATTTTGACTACGTGCATCATCGCGTTGGGCGGGTACAGGGGAGCGGTTATTACCTCTACGGTGACAGAGTCAAGTGAAGGTCCATCGGGCAACCATTTCTTTGTGCTGATTCCAAAGCCCGTTGGCTTGACGTGTTGCAGGGAGATGAATCCCGGCCGCTTCTTATTGGTAATGACGTGGTAACCGTACAAGTCAAACTGCGGATACAGGTCATGGTGTGACCATTCAGCGGGCGAGGCGATAGGCCGTTCGAAAGATTGTGTGACAAATGCCAGGGCCCGGTCAAACACCTGTGTCTTCCCTGGTAAATCCACCATGTGTCCTCCTTCGAATTGCCAGTAGTCGAATGAGACCTGGCCATCCCAATCGGCGCCTTGTTTGACTTCCGTGTTGAGGTAAGTCAGCTCGTCGGCGGTGCTGTTGTGAAAGCGGAGTCTGACTTCGCGCAGGTTTTCGAACGTATAGCGCAGGGGATATAACGTGTGGTTGTCGGGATATCCGACAAAGAATTCAGGACTGCCCGTCATCCCGACCGCAGCGCCAACCATTTCGGGATATTTTCCAGCCAGGTAGTAGGACATGAATCCACCCATAGAAAAACCGATGATACCGCGGTGCCATTTGCCGGGCAGCGTTCGATAAGTGGAGTCGATATGATGCACGAGTTCAGGAAAGTAATCCTTCATTTGCGTGACATAACGGACGTCGTTGTGATTGCCTACGTTATAGGGTCGCGGTTCGCTTTCGTCGACGTTGCCATCCCACATGACCAGGAGCACACGGTATTTGTCTACCAGGCGCTGCAGTGAGTCGTAGGCCAGCTTCGCGTTATCATCGCTGCGATATCGTCCACCCCAGCCGTGGAAGAAGTAGATCACCGGATATCGGGTCGTGTCGTTCTTGTAGTTTTGAGGCAGATACAGGCGGTAGTACTTTTCGCGGCTAAACGTCTTGCTGAAATGTGTGATGTCCTGATAAGGATGTGTGGGTTCGGAAGGGCCACAGGCGGCTAGTGAAAGGGCGATGATCAGGCCGCATAGCAGACGACGATAATTGCCGGGAGGATGCAGCAGTTGACAGCGACAAAGCGAATATGAAAATAGGGCGATAGAATAGTGCATCCGGGATTTCTGCATACCAAGGGTCATGTCGCCATTCTGGAGTGCACTTGGCGACGTGTATGGTCAATTTCAGAAATTTAGATCACATGTGAAAACGCCCGGAAGGGCGATTGGACATTTGCTGTCACGGCTAGGTTTTCGTTCGAAGCGTTTGGGTAGTGAAGATAGGACCTCCGCATCGTACTACCGGCACACAACTCTTCACCGGAATTCGTAGCTTGATATCGCAATCGACTATCACCAGAATATCCATGCCCATTAAACGACGCACGTTCATTCAACAATCAGGGATGCTTACAGCAGGACTCTTGTCTGCCCGACTTCCTCTTCATGCCTCTGCACTGCCAGGCAGTAACATTCTCGAAAAGAAGCTGGACAGGCAATGGGTTGAAGGCTTATACAAGAGAGGCGGACCAACTACCTACCTGAAGACCCGCAAGGAGTTGGATTACATTGGTATGCCTATCGGCGGCATCGGCTGTGGTATGGTTTACCTCGGTGGCGACGGTAGACTTTGGCTTTGGGATGTTTTTAACAAGAACCAGACAGGCGTAGTCTATAAGAATGTGAAATGGCATGAAAAGATCCAGTTCAATTTCGACTTCCTTCGTCCTTTCGACGGGGCTAATTATGTAGAACCCGTGAAAGATGTACGTCCGCTGGATCAGGGCTTTGCAGTGCGCATTGAACTCGACGGAAAAACCGTCCTGAAGAAACTGCAGGCGGATGACTGGGAAGAAGTATCCTTCGAGGCGACGTACCCCATGGCTACTGTTCGCTACATAGATAAGACGTTACCGATATCCATAACGCTTCAGGCCTATTCGCCTTTCATACCCTTAAATGCGGATGATTCCGGACTGCCAGTAACCATCCTGTCCTTCACTATTGAAAACAAATCCTCTTCGGCCGCCAACGTTACGCTCACCGGGTGGCTCGAGAACAAATCCAGTTTGTACAGCGCCAACAGCGAGGAATATTTTAAGGTCAATGAAGCCACCCGCGGCGAAGATTTTTTCGGTGTGATGGGTTCCTCATCAAGCTACAATTGGGTTGACGAAACGTTTGACCACGCCGGAGACTATGGGAATTTCTTCCTGGCTTCTTTTAACGCGGGCACAAAAGTCAATACCGACGCATCATTGGAACTCAGCGGGTCTTTCTTTGATGCAGATCATGACAAGCGTGCAAAAATTGAGCAACGCAAGGCCATTCCTTCAGTGGGCAATGCCATCACGGTCGCGCCAGGCGCAAAAACGGATCTGCACTATGCGATAGCCTGGTACTTTCCGAACCTGACCTTTGAATTACTGAAGAAGGAAGGAGGCCGATACTATGCCAATCAGTTTAAGTCGTCGAAGGAAGTAGCAGAATATGTACACAGCAATTTTAACCGGCTATCGGCTGAAACAAAAAGCTGGTGCGATACCTGGTATCAACAGAGTACGCTTCCTTACTGGTTTCTCGAACGAACGTTTCTCAACGTATCCACGCTGGCCACGACCACCTCGCACCGTTTTCAATCCGGAAGGTTCTATGCCTGGGAAGGCGTAGGGAGCTGCCCGGGCACCTGCAATCACGTGTGGCAATATGCGCAGGCGATGGGTCGTATTTTTCCGTCGCTCGAACGCGATACGCGCGAACGGGTGGATCTTGGCATTGCCTTTCACGACGACGGTCATATCGGGTTTCGCGGCGAATACGACACACAGCCAGCGGTCGATGGACAGGCAGGAAGGATACTGGGCGTATACCGCGAGCACCAGATGAGCGCAGACAAAAGTTTCCTCGCCCGGAACTGGCCGAAAACAAAACGTGCCCTGGAGTTCCTGCTCCAACAGGACACCAATGGTGATGGCATGACCGACACGCAACTTGAAAATACGCTGGACGCCAAATGGCCGGGAGAAATTGCCTGGATCGTGGGACTAACCATCGCCGCCGTTAAAGCGGGCCAGCGCATGGCTGAGGAAATGAGCGACGATGCCTTTGCTGCCAAATGTAAACTATACGTTTCTAACGGTTCCGCTAACATGGAGAAGCTGTTGTATAACGGCGAATATTTCATCCATCGGCCCGATGCCAGGAAGGGAAGGACCGTTATCGGTTCGTACAACACGTGCCACATCGACCAGGTGTATGGGCAGAGCTGGGCGCATCAGGTTGGACTGGGCCGTATCATCGACAAGACCAAAACCATTTCGGCCCTGAAGGCATTGTGGAAATACAATTTTACCACTGACGTCGGGCCCTATCTCAAAGATCATCACGGTGGACGTCCGTACGCATTGCCGGGAGAAGGCGGGATGATCATGAATACCAATCCGCGTAACGAAGAGGATCCTTACGGAGTGAAAGACGCCTGGCAGGTGACCTATTTTCACGAATGCATGAGTGGATTTGAGCACCAGGTGGCAGCACACATGATGGCAGAGGGAATGGTGGAAGAATCGCTGATTCTAACGCGTGCCATACACGACCGCTATCATGCCGCCAAAAGAAACCCGTTTAATGAAGTGGAGTGCAGCGACCACTATGCGCGAGCCATGGCCAGCTATGGAACGTTTATTACGGCCTGTGGATTTTCGTATCATGGTCCATCGGGAAGTATTGGCTTCGAACCGAAGCTGAAAAAAGGAGACTTTAAGGCAGCGTTCACTACGGCCGAAGGGTGGGGAACCTACGCGCAGGAGAGAAAGGGAAAACAAGCGGAGCATCGTTTCGAATTGAAGTATGGAAAGCTCCATCTGCAGGATATTCGTCTGCAGAAAGGTGAAAAAGCAAATGGCGTCATGGTAATGTTGGATAACGTAACCGTTGCAGCGGAGGTTGATCAACAAGGTTCGTCCGTACGGGTTCGGCTGTCGCAGGCAGTTACTTTTAAAAAGGGTCAGGTACTCACGATATCGGTGTAAGATTGATTGACGACAAAGAATGTGGTTGCGATACGCGAAATAACCTACGACACCAACGATGATTCGGAGAAAGTCTTTTCCCGACTGAGTTGGGCAGTGGAGCGGGTTGATGGACTGGCAGGACAGTTAATCACCAATGTAACTGTCGACACAAACCGGCCATGGGTGGGAGTTTATGATACCGCGAACTTGGAATTTGGGCTTATCGAACCACGTGGGTACTTTAGCCTGAATGTCTTTCAGATCGTGGTGCGTGGAAAAGTAACACAGGTGGCAGGCAAAACAATTGTAAGCATAAAGCTCAAGTTGGGATGGCATACGTTTTTGACTGCGCTCGCGATTTGTGTTTTGACAGTTGTCATGTTCGTGGCGACAATTATGTCTGGTGAAACGAAAGCTATCGTCGCATTGATCGCTTGGATTCTGACATTTCCAGTTGTTGGTACAATCCTGATGAACCGGAAGTTGAATAAGATCGAATCTAAGCTCGAGGAACTATTCGGATTTAATGAGTTGAGTTAAACCAGCGCTTATCATCGTATGGGCCAGACCACCGAAAATTCATTGAAGATAGCTGCCAGTCAGGAAGCGATCTATGCTGCATTCACCATCCCCTCAGCGTTAGAAGCCTGGCAGGCGCCTGGAGAAATGACAGCCAAGGTCCATCATTTCGACCTCAGCGTAGGCGGTGGATACACCATGTCGTTGACCTACCCCGATAGCGAAACGGGCGTGAAAGGCAAGACCACAATCAAGGAGGACAGGTACACCGCCAAATTTCTCGAGCTAAAACCATACAGTAGAATAGTTGAGGCGATAAGATTTGACACAACCGATCCAGATTTCGCCGGAGAAATGATCATGAACATTACTTTGGAACCGACGGGAATTGCCACACGCGTTACCATTGTATTTGAAAATATCCCAAGAGGCATCCGACCTTCGGACAACGAAGCAGGCACGGCCTCATCGTTGAATAAATTGGCGGAATATGTCAAGCAATAATCTACTCTCCTTTCAACACGTCAGCCGGATTGCTATGCGCCGTCCTTATCCCCTGGTAGCAGATCGTTAAGAACGCTATGGCGGCCGCCGCCAGTCCAGATAACAGAAACAGGCTCAAGTCAATGTTCACCTGATAGGCAAATCCCGAAAGCCATTGCCGCATCAGTAGATACGCACCAGGGAAAGCAAACCCGTTCGCGATGAGAATCAACCAAAAGAATCGTTTAGAGAACAAAAAGAAAATTTCCGAATCAGAGCTGCCCATGACCTTTCGGATGCACATTTCCCTTTTGCGCTGTTCTGCGGTGAACGTGGATAATCCAAATAGTCCCAGGCAGGCAACAAGAATCGATAAGCCGGAAAAAGTAAGTGTGACCTTACTCATCTTGTTTTCTGCTTTATACAGCTTTTCGAGTTCCTGGTTTAAGAAGAAGTATTCAAACGGCCATCCGGGCATCTGCGCCTTCCACTGCAGCTGAAGCCACGCAACGGTTTCGGGAACATGGTCGCCCTGAATACGCACCGCCATGTATTTGATGAAAAGATCGAACGCGTTGGGATTCATATTCAGATCCATTACCAATGGACGGATCGGCTGATGTCGTGACGTGAAATTGTAATCCTTTACAACGCCGACAATCGTCCGGTTAGGTTTGAGCCCGAACCGTTTACCAATCGCTTCTTCATTCGAATGCCACCCCATCTGCCTGACAAAAGTCTCATTTACCAGTAGTGCCAAAGAATCATCAGTTACAAAATCTTCGGTATAATCGCGGCCAGCCACCAGCGGGATATCAAATGTCTTGATGAAATCATGCCGGACGTTCAGACGGGGGAATGGCTTTGATTCTTCTAATCCTTCTATCAGGTAGTTTCCTACCTGGTGCTTCGCGCCGAGCACTTCCTCGATGGCGGTTACGCTGAGTGTACCGGGGTTTTGCAAGAAGGCCGTTCTCAAAGTCTCATACGTCTTGGCAATCGGTGAGCGCGACACGGGGATCATGACAACGTTTTCGCTCGCGAAACCCAGATCGTGGCTGCGCAGCATGTTCAACTGATCGATCGCCACACCAGTACCGATAAGCAGAATGATGGATAGACTGAACTGAAGAGTCACCAATACTTTCCGGAACAGGGCGCCGTGCTCCTGGCTTGCTTTCGCCTTCAGTGCCGTGATGGGCAGGAACGACGACAAAACGAACGCGGGATAGACTCCTGAGATGATGCCAACGCCCAGCGGCAGAAGCGTAATGAGGCCGATATAGAACGGCTCCAACAGGATGGTGATGTTTATGCTTTTCTCCGTAAAACTGTTGAAGAATGGAAGTACGGCAACAACCATGACTACCGCGATCAGCATGGACAGAAAGCACAATAAAATTGACTCAAACAAAAATTGAGCAATCAATTGACTTTGACGACTTCCGAGCGTCTTTCGCATGCCGACTTCCTTCGCACGACTTGCCGCGCGTGCAGTGCTGAGGTTGATGAAGTTTATACAAGCAATCAGCAAGACGAAGATGGCAGTAGAAGCGAAAACATAGATGGTGGTAAGGCTTCCATTCGGCTGTATCTCATAGTCCATGTGTGATTTGAGATGAACGTCCGTTAGCGGCATGAACTCAAGCGTGATATCATTTCGGACGAACTCCGGGAAGTACTTCTGCACGAATGCCGGCATGGCAGCTTGCAGATCAAATCGCGTCGCCGGATCTTTTAGCAAGAGATAGGTCCAGCATGGATTCCAATACCAGCCATCCGGGAGTTTACCGTCGTAGAATTCTTTCAGGGTATTGAATGATACCAGGAAGTCGAACTGGAAATGCGTGTTGAGCGGTGTGTCTTCGAGTATGCCGGTAACCAACAGGTTGGTGTTGCCTTGAAACTTCAGGTATTTGCCTATCGGATCTTCGCCGCCGAAATATTTTTTGGCTGTATTTTCGGTGAGTATAACGGAGTGTGTATTCGCAAGCGCGGATTTCGGATCACCCTTTATTAAATGGAAATCGAACATGTCGAACACGTTGGAATCCACAAAGAAAAGCCGGGCCTCGTTAAACTCCTTTTTGTTATCCGTTGTTGAGATGGCCAGTGAAGGCGCCTGAAAATTAAAGAACCTTACCGCCTTCAGCACCTGGGAAGGATGGTCGTTCATCAAAGCCTCGGCTACAGGAAATGGCTGGCTCGCGGAACGTTCGCCAACGCCGTCTGATTCAAAGATTTCGTGAATGCGATAGATGCGGTCTGCCTGCGCATGCATGCGATCAAAACTATATTCATCGCGGATGTACAAACTGATTAAGATAAAACACGCAATGCCAATGGCCAGTCCGAAGATGTTAAGAAACGAATAGCCTTTCTGATTGCTCATGCTTCGTTTGAAAACAGCAAAGTAGTTCTGGTACATCATGAGCGGTGCAGCGGTTTGCGTTCGGGAAGGTTTGATATTTGACCACCGGAAAAAACGAATCACATTCCATACGAACTGAAGGTCAGCCAGCCGTTTGCCATGCAGTTTTTCCGATCGAAAATAGAGCTCGTGCGCGTCGCCCTGAATAGCCTCGAGCAGGGAAGGGTTGCAATACCATTCCAGAAAGCGGTTGGCCCATTTCGGAGGAGAACTCATAGGATTGTTAATCTACAAACGTGAAAGTAATATATATGTTTCATATTTGTAAAGGGAATCCCTGAAGCCCTGGGACAACCGAATCATAATCGACATTTACGTATCATATCGTATCAAATACCCGTTTATTCGTGTCATTATCGTATATTTACGTATCATATCGTATCAAAATAACTATAAATGCTTCATTCTGTCAAATTAACCCTGGATTGGAAGCTAATCAATTCAATTAGTGAAATCGATAAGTTTGGAGGCTCCTGGTCATCTATTGAGAAACGAGAAGGTCAAAACCTCAAACAACTTAAATCAATTGCAACTGTCCGCAGTGTTGGGGCCTCTACCCGGATTGAAGGATCAAAAATGACAGACGCTGAGGTTAAAGTGTTACTGGATAATCTAAAGATCTCTACGTTGGAGGAACGGGATCAGCAAGAAGTAGCGGGGTATTTCGGGACTTTGGATACAATTGCTGAGTCTTACCGGGACATTGAGATATCAGAAAACACCATAAAAGGCCTCCATAATATTCTGATGAGGCATAGCCAAAAAGACACCTGGCACAAAGGAAACTACAAACAGCTAAGTAATATGGTAGAGGCCACCAATCATGATGGATCAAAACATATAGTTTTTCAAACAACGGAACCAGGTTTTGAAACTGAAGACGCGATGCAGAAGCTGGTAGACTGGTATAATTCAGACAAAGAAACACACTCGATTGTACGGTCAGCGATATTCGTATACGACTTCCTGAGCATTCATCCATTTCAGGATGGCAACGGAAGATTAAGTCGTCTCTTAGGAACATTGCTGTTACTGAAGCACGGCTATGCATGGATTCAGTACGTAAGCTTCGAACATGAGATTGAAAATAAAAAAGCTGATTATTATAAAGTACTGATGGAGTGTCAAAGGCAACGGCCCGGCGAAGATGTCTACCCATGGGTGATTTTCTTTCTGAATTGCCTGGGCAATATTCAAAGGCATTTGATGAATAAACTTGAGGTGAAAGGCAGTATGTCCCAAATGACTCCACGAGAGAAAAAAATTTATGATTTCGTAGAAAATCATCCAGGAAGTCAATCCGGAGAGATTTCTGAAAAACTGAACATTCCCCTTCCGACAGTAAAACGAGTTCTTGCAGATATGGTCACGCAAAAATTTCTGCAAAAACATGGTGTTGGACCAGGAACAAACTATGCCGTTGAAAGATTGAACTCGTTGAAAAGTGATTTACTATTTATTCTCACCAATAACGAAAGGAAAAAGGAATTCACATTCATGCACCGGCATGCTTACATAGAGCTAAAGAAAATAATTTTGGCTCCTTCATTTCAATGGACATCGCCTGACGATTGGAGTGCAAGGTTAGCTGAACAAGGTCTGTATATTCAAGTTACGTGCCATAGCAACCGGGGTGCCGTCATATCACAGCCTTATTCAATTATGACCTACAACGATCCTTCATATTTTCAACCTGTTTTTTCATTGAAAAACCCAATTAACATTTCAAGCGATTCTTGGGATAAGACATTAACAACAAATGAATATCCCGTTAGGGTAACGATTGAATTAATAAGCTCTGCTTTAAAAATTGATTTTGATGTTAAAGTCGTATATGATGCAATTATTGATTAGAACAGAAACGCTTAAATGACGGAAGGACTGGCCGTCAGCAGAGACTATGTACAAAATAGTCAACAGTATGGTTTACGAGAGTAGGTAACCTTAAACCTGCCATGCATTACTTGCCCTTCAGCGTTATCTCCTTTTCCTTGTAGCCGCCCCTGGTTGACAGTAATTTCACCTTTACTTTCACAGGATCTTTAGCCGTCAGTTTCACACGGAACACAGCTTCCTTCTGTTGTCCAGGCGCCGTATAGCCTGCGTAAATGGTCTTGTCGAACGTGACGGGAGTGCTGATGGTCACCCTGGGTTCTTTGCCTTTCAACAAGGCCTTGTCGAAGTCGAGCATCACGCGATCTTCAGGCACAGCTTTGACCAGCTTGGCCTGTTCGAGGGCCACCGGTAGTTTTCCGGTGTTTGTCCATTTTACGCTGATCTCAAATTCATTGTTTTCAAGGGCTTTAAAAGAGACGTCGGTCAACTCAATCTGTGGCAATTCCCTGGCCATCGCGAGATTGAACCGGGCTTCCTTCGATGCCCAGCTGTCCAGTTGTGAAGGTGGGCCGTTCTGCGAGAAGAATTTGGGATGAAAGCCTCCGATTTCGACATCGCCCAGCACGGGATGTTTGAATGTCGTCCACGGTTTGAAACCCTTGCCGCCGTTGCCTTCATCGTCCCATCTCAAGGCGTCATATTCATCGCGTTCGCCATCGTTGTTGTAATCCTTCATCGCGCCGTTGTTCCAGATCTCATCGCCGTACCACACTACGCCATACTGAAAGTAGCCGAAGTCGGGACCGTGGCCGAACAATGGCTCAGGCTGCGAAGGGCCGCCTGTTACGCGGTCTCTCTTGCTGCGCGTATTGTAGACTTCATAGACGTCTCCCGCCCAGGGGTAGTTGGTGAACGACAGGCCAAGACTGTCCATGTGTTTGTAAATCGCCTCATCGGCAGGGAACATGCTTTCAGCGCTCTTCGATGTAGAGGGCGGACGCAGATGCATGGGAACGCTGGTGTCCATGGAATTCACGACCGTGATATGCGGATGTTCCAGCAGCCACAATACCGTGGATCGCGTCTCGGGCTCACTGAGGGGATAGGCGCCGGCGCCTCCTTGCGTGTAGCCTCGTCCAGTGTAATCATTGCCTTGATTAGGGCGCCAGTTCTCGGGGTAATTACGATGAAGGTCGAGTCCACCAATGCCGTCTTCGTTGTATTTTCCATCACCATCATTGTCGATACCCTCCGTGTAAACAATCCAGTCGCCTTTGCCTTCGGGCACGCGCTTCATGAGTCGCCGCGAGGGATCGCGTTCGTCGAGCATGTAACTCGCTTTCTCCGTTTCTTTTTCCGTCGCCCTCTTGCGCATCAGGTAGATTACGCCGTCGCCATCGAGGTCATCTTCGCTGTCTTCATCCAGCAAACCATCAGTGTCGTTGTCGGTGGGCCGTACGGTACTCCGGTTTCTAGATGCTGTATATAGATAAAGCGTCGCGCCGTCGGGATTGTTCTGCGGACGCACGTAGATCGTTTTGGTATCGATCAGCCTGGTGATGGCCGGATCCTTGCCGTAATTCTCCAACAGGTATTGCGTGAGCCAGAGCACCGATTCGCTGCCGGTGATCTCGCCACTGTGTCGTCCCCCCTCGAAGTAGGCCCCGGGTTTGTCGGTGTACTTGCCCGTCTTCTTATTGGTGAGTGTCATCTGTAGAATGGGACGACCTTCGTAACTCCGGCCCACCTCATAGAGTTCAACAATATTGGGATACTTCTCGGCCCATCGTTTATACCAGGTGTACATCACATCCGGGGTATGGTATTTGTCGAACGCCAACTTATCACTGGCCACGTACTCCACCTGGCTGAATTTTTCCTTCTTGAACCAGCTCACGCCGTGCCGGTAGCCTCTAACGGTGTGCACCTTGGCGGCAGTGTCGAGCTCCGTGAACTTTTCTTCAGTTTTGTAGTAGGTAGGTTGCGCAAAAGCGGTGGAGGCAACAAGGCCGAGAAGACCAACGAAGCAATATTTCATGGTTTAGGATTTGTAGGTCGATGAAGGTCATATTACAATCCGAGGAACAGAACGAAGTTTGTATGGCTGTGCGATAAATTGATGTGAGCGGGAATCTCACGCGATTGATATGGATTGGGTTGTGTGTGAGTTTCATTTAATTGTTAAATTGGTTGCCTGCCGGCGCTATGGTTCTTAAGAGATTCTATATTTATTATGTTGTCCTTGTTATATCGGCGCTCGCAGCGGCCTCATTTGCTTTGGTATATCAGGAGTACGGGCCGGTCGACGAGGAGAAATTGGTAAGTCAGAGGGTCCGGCGAAATGATGTTGTGGCAGACTTCTTTTATCCGAAAGAAGGCAACCACTTGCCGCTTGTGGTCGCACTGGCTGGATCAGGAGGAGGGTTTCTCCCGGACAAAGAACTGCAATCATTAGCCCTGGAAGGTTATGCGGTTTTATCGCTTGCTTATTTCAACGCGGATCTCCTACCCAAAAAAATCGAAAACATTCCGCTGGAGTACTTTGATGTGGCTATTGATTGGTCGTGCAATCAGAGCATTGTCGACACCGGTAAAATCATTCTGCTCGGCGTTTCCAGAGGAGCAGAATTAGCGCTGCTGCTTGCCTCGCACTATTCGCGTTTTAAAGGAGTGATTGCCTATTCTCCGGGATGTTTTGTTCTACCTAATGCCGTAGATTCCGATGATAGCATTGCGCGCAAGTCTTCATGGTCCTGGCAAGGAAAGCCCATATCATTTGCTCCTCTTCCGATGTTGCAGCGCAATCACGGGGAGGCTATTGACTATCGCCGCTATATTGAACCGCTGTTGAAGAATCTGGACAATGAGCCATATACGATTCCGGTGGAAAGAGTAAAAGGTTCTATTTTGCTGCTTTCAGGAGAAGATGATCAGACCTGGCCGTCAGCAGAAATGGCGATGCTCATTGAACAACGATTGAAGGAGAACCAATATCCTTATTCGGTTCGCAACGTAGTCTTTCCGGATGCCGGTCATTCGTTGTTTCAGCTGCAGAATAACTATCAACTACTTTCCAGTACTTTCTTCCGGGGGTTGCGTTTTCGTGTCAATGGGAAACAATATCGGTTTAACTTGGGCGGGTCGCCCTGGGCCGATATGCTTGCAAAGAGAAAGGCCAGATCAGAGACACTACAATTTTTGAAACAATTTAAGTCGAGTAGCCAGTTCGGTACCACCCGATGAGCACTCATATCATGCCATGACAAAGAGAGCCGCTTCTGGAATCAATAAACAATACGTCATTAGTGTAACGGTTATGACTTTTATTCTCCCAATAGCCGGTTTTATGATTGAGTATGTTATGAATGACGACACAATGACGTTTGAACGCTTTGGAAAATGGTTTATTTTTTCCGCCGTCGGACTTAGGTTGTTTCTTGCAGGCCTAAAGCAGACCATAAATCCCGCCTTTACAGCGAAGGAGATCTTTCATATAGCCGGAGAGGAGAGTTTCCCGATCCTTCGTGAGCTTGGGTTTGCGAATATTTGTTTCGGACTGATTGGAATAGTCTCCTTATTTATACCACCGTGGAGAATCGTGAGTGCATTCGGTAGTGGTTTGTACTATGGTATTGCGGGCTTTCAACATTTTTTTAAGAAGCCAGCGGGCATCAATGAGAAGTTTGCCCTGATCACCGATGTTATAATTTTTGTCCTACTAATGGTATATTTTGTAAAAATGATTTAAGCTTATGCTGCTTCTACTTTAAAGTTGTCTGTTTTCAAAAAATTACGAGGTGTGAAGGACGCATCGAATGGCTCCATGTAAATCAATTAGTGATCCAGCAACAGAATATGAAGGCCAGATGAGCTGACGAATTGTAAATTTAAAAGTATACGCATAATGAGAGAAGTCATGCTGTTCCTGCATTTTATCGGCCTTACGATGGGCTTAGGTACCAGCTTTGCCCATGCTTTTTTGGGGATTGCTACATCCAAAATGTCGACTGAAGAGGCGGCAAGGTTCCGTTTACATTCCATGGCATTAAGCAAGATGGGAAATATCGGGATCGTCCTGTTGATTGTTTCCGGCCTCTATTTGATTACGCCTTATTGGAAAGTTCTGCCCTCGCTTCCGCTCTTGATCGGGAAGCTTGTCCTGGCAGTGGTGTTGGCCGTACTGATTGCGATGATCAATTTGCTCACGAAGAAGGCCGAAAGAGGAAATGCAGAAGTTTATTTGAAAAGAATGGAACAGCTGGGTAAAATGACCCTGCTCATTGGTTTGATCATTGTCATTCTGGCTATTCTAATTTTTCACTAATGGCAAATGGAGATGCTCGACCCCATGCTGTCGCAGCGCTTAAATCGATTTCACATGGACAAGGGTGTAAACCGACTTTAATAATGAATTAACCTGTTGAGACGAATTTCATTCGCATTCATGAAAATAGTTCTTGCCATAATAACTTTATCGACAGCATTGATCTGTTGCACACGGCACACAGAAAAGCCGGCAAGTACTTCCGTCAGTTCCTCATCGACCATTCAGCTCGACACCTCACTGCTTGACTTTCGGCCTTATGAAGGCAACCCGGTGTTTGCCGGTACAGGCGCGAACACCTGGGACAGAAACATCCGTGAGCGGGGTTTCATCCTGCTTGAAGAGGATACCTATCACTTGTGGTACGCGGGTTATGCAGGCAATGATACGGACATGCACCTGGGTTATGCCACCTCGGCCGATGGAATTACCTGGACGCGCTTTGCGCATAACCCCATCGTTAGCGAAGGCTGGGTCGAGGATATGATCGTCGTGAAACGCGATTCCATTTATTACATGTTTGCCGAGGGAAGAAATGACGTCGCCCATTTGCTCACGTCAACCGACAAAATTCACTGGACGGAACGAGGGCCACTGGACATCCGCTACGTGAACGGCGCGCTGCTGTCTGCGGGTCCCTACGGTACGCCTACAGCCTGGTTTGAAGGCGATACATGGTACCTGCTGTACGAACGCGGTGATCTGGGAATCTGGCTGGCTAAATCATCCGATCTGAAGACCTGGACCAATGTGCAGGACGAGCCGGTGCTGAAGCCCGGACCGGAGCCTTACGATAAGTATGGTGTTGCTGTGAACCAGGTGATTAAACGCGAGGGCACCTACTACGCCTACTACCATGCTACCGCTTTAGAAGATTGGTCAGAATGGAGCAGCTGTGTAGCTACGTCGACCGATCTGATTCATTGGCAGAAATATGGTGGCAATCCCATTCTGAACGATAACAAATCGAGCCCGATCGCAGTGGACGATGGAACCTCGTTGAGGTTGTATACGATGCATCCTGCCGTCGCTTTACATTTTAGTAAACGCAGTCATTAGGAGCCGCGAGACAAACGAAAAACAGGGAACCTAACGCCACACGACTCAGCACTCAGGCCTGACCGGTTATGTAGGTCTCCAGTTGGTGAATGATCACCTTTTGTTCGTCGATCACAGAACGCACTACGTCACCAATAGAAATGATGCCGGACAGTTCACCGTCGTCGACGACCGGGAGATGTCGGATCTTGCATGACACCATCACCTGCATGCACTCTTCGATGCTCGTTTCCGAGTTCACCGTGATCAGATTCGAGGTCATAATGTCGCCGATGGGAGTCTCCTTCGACGACTTGCCCTTGAGGATGATTTTTCGGGCATAATCGCGCTCGGTAAATATGCCGACCAGCCTACTTTCGTCTACGATGAGAAGCCCGCCGATATTCTTTTCACACATTACCTCAATGGCTTCGTACACCGTAATGGAAGGCTCGACAGCGAAGATCGCGTTGCCCTTGGTCTGTAAGATATGTTTGACTTTTGCCATACGTGAAATTTGTTGCAATCGATTGAAGTTAAGGGATTTCTTAAAAATATGCAACGAAGGGATGCCACATTCTCGTTTGCCCGAAAGCTAAAATCGTCGTCGGAATGAGGGGAAAGCAGGGCAAAAAAACACTCCGGAAGCGAGCGTGCGCGATAACAATTCCCAATCTGATGTTTAAACATAGAATGGCATTCCGCGAAGGATTTTTTTTACAAGAAAGCACGTGCGGAGACCCCCGTCTCTTATCCCACCAGGTCAACAACGCTGTCGGCAAACAGGGCTATCGCAATGCTGATCGCCATCAAGGTGATCAGAAGCGTTTTGTTTGAAGGTCCCACTTCGATCGCGGTACCGTCAGGTTCTTCGAAATACATCGCGATAATGATCCGGAAGTAGTAGTACACGCCGATCAGCGACGTGATAACGGCGAGGATAACCAGCCCGGTATAGCCCTGTTCGATTGCCAGCGCAAATACCATGTACTTGCCGAAGAAACCAGGAAGAGGAGGGATGCCGGCCAGCGACAATAATGCAAAGGTCATGGCCACGGCCAGGAGTGGATTCCTCTTGAAGAGTCCATTAAAATAAGCTACGGTAGTAGATCGATTGTAACTTTCAATGATATGAAGGACGGTGAACGCCGTAAGCGATGCGGCCGCATAGGCACACAGGTAGTAATAGATCGCATTCGCCGAATCGTCGGTGCCCGCGAGGAATGCCAAAAAGATATATCCCACATGACCGACGCTCGAATAAGCCAGCAGGCGCTTGACACTCTGCTGATAAACGGCGGTGATGTTGGGAATGACCAGCGTCAACACCGTGGTGACTTGCATCACTTTCAGGTATGTCCCTCCCACGCCAGCGAAGCACATGGAGAACACGCGATAGAACGCGGCGATGGCCGCGATCTTTACTACTGTCGACATGAACGCGGTAATGGCCGTCGGCGAACCTTCATACACGTCGGGTGCCCAGAAATGAAAGGGCACAGCCGAGATCTTGAAAGCCAGGCCGATGAACATCAGGAGGACGCCAGCATAGAAGAAGGTAGGCAGGCCGGCCGGATTGGCGTCGATGAACGCCGCGATCTTCGTCAGGTGAAATGCACCAGTAGCGCCATACACGAGAGCAATGCCCATCAGTAAGAAGCCGGTGGCAAATGAGCCCATGAGAAAGTACTTGAAGGCCGCCTCGGTCGAGAATAAACTTTCCTTGCGGCTGCCCGCGAGCACGTACAGGGATATCGATAGAATCTCAATGCCGAGAAACAACATCGCCATGTTGTTGAACGATGCCATGATGATTGCGCCGGCCACGGTGAAAAGGATCAGCGCCGTGCGATCGGTGACGTGCGGCTGAAGGCGGAAGTAATCGTCGGCCAGCCAGAACCAAAAGACAGTCGCCACCACGATGAGCCCACTGAATGCCAGCGAAAAGTCGTCGAACTGCAGCATTTCACTGAAGTGCATGGACGATGTACCAAAGTCAAGAAAAATGGTGACGACAGCGGCCAGCAGACCGATGACCACTACGGTTGTCAGCCATTTCTTCAAATTGACGATCTCGGCAACCAGCGCCGCTATTCCCAATCCACAAATAACCAATAGTGCGTTCATGTTACTTGACTGATGCTGACAGGTTCGAATATACTTTTAACAGGTTCGTTACGGCTGGCTCCGACAGTTCGAGAATCGGCCCGGGATAGATTCCGATCAGAATGATCAACGCGACCACCGGATACAAAACCCACTTCTCTTCTGTGCTGAGGTCCGCGAACCGCGCGGTAAGATTGTTGACCTCGCCCGACATGGACTTTTGGAACGTTCTGAGCATGTACACAGCGCCCAGGATGATCGTTACGCCCGCTACTGCGCCCAGGATGTACTGGTACTGAAAGATCGAATTGATGAGGAGGAATTCCCCTACGAACCCACTGGTCAACGGGAGCGCCACACTGCCGAGCATAACGATTACGAATACCGTGGCCAACGTAGGGGCTACATTGCGAATGCCCCCCAGGCTCTCCAGCGAGCCCGTTTTGGTTCGATCCGCGACGACGTCGACAATGTAGAACATGCCGAATACGACAACACCGTGGCTCACCATCTGAATCATGGCGCCTTGCAGTCCCATCACGCTGAGCGTAAAGGTGCCGGCGGCAATAAGGCCGACGTGGGCGACTGACGAGTAGGCGATGAGCCTCTTAAAGTCTTTTTGTACGATCGCTATGCACGATCCGTAGATGATACCGATGACGGAAATGACGATGGCGGTAGAGCCCCAGTGACCGACGCCTTCAGGCACCACCGGCAGGAGCCAGCGGATAACGCCATAGATACCCATCTTGAGCATAATACCCGAAAGCAACATGGTACCCTGCGTGGGCGCAACGGTATAGGTATCCGGCTGCCACGTGTGAAAGGGAAACACCGGCATCTTGATAGCAAATGCGACGAACATCAGCCAGAATATAAATCCCTGTTCCTTGGGCGACAGGGACCTTCCCGCCTCGTACAGGGCATTCATGGCGAACGTATGATCACCCGGTGTGGCCAAATACAGATACACAAGCCCCACCAGCATGAATAAACTGCCCGCCAGGGTATAAATGAAAAATTTCAGCGTGATTCGTCCGCGATCTTCGCCGCCCCAGATGAGGCAGATGAAGTATATCGGTATGAGCGCAATTTCCCAGAAGAGATAGAAGAGCAGTCCATCGAGCGCCACAAACACCCCCACCAGGGCCATTTGCATCATCAGCACGAGACCATAAAAAGTATGTGGCCTCGCGAAGTTGCTGCGCACAGACAGGATGATGCCCGGAATCAGTATGCTGGTGAGCAATACAAGCACCAGGGAAATGCCGTCCATGCCGACTGCGAAATTCATACCCAGCGCGCGAATCCAGGGAATGTCGAGCACAAACTGAACCGTTTCGTTCTTCGTGAACTGTGAAATCGCATACAGGGTGGCCACCAGTTCAACCAGTGAAGCCGCAAATGCGATCGTTTTTGCCTGCGCAGGTTTCACCAGAAAAATCAGGAGTGAAACCAGCAAGGGAAAGAATATGAGAAAAACAGACATGAAGAGTAGTAGTTAGTCTTTAGTAGTTAGTCCTTGGTATTGGTCGTTAGTCTTTATCGTTAGTAGTGAGGATCTTTTCCAATTGTTGTTTTTTGTTCGTTCCCTGCTTTGAATACTTTAATACTAACAACAACTCAGGATTCAGGACTCAATACTCTTTACTTATTAAGGCTGCCAGGATCAGCACAATGCCGATCACCATGGCAAAGATGTAAAAACCAATGGTTCCCGTCTGAAGCCGGCGTGCCACCTTGCTTCCCGACACTACTGCCTTACCTGATGCGTTCACGAGCCCGTCGATGCCCAGCTGTTCGACCACCTTGTCGAACACACTGGAGATCCAGTACAAAGGTTTTACAATGATAGCATCATACATCTCGTCGACATAGTACTTGTTATACAGCGTCTTTTGAAGTCCATTCGAAATCTGACCTTCTGCCGCCGGTACATGGCCCTTGCTCACGTAGCGTGAGTAGGCGATGCCTATGAACACCAGCGTGAGTACGACGATCACGCCCATGAGCATGTATTCGGTACTGTGGCTGAGGTGATGTGCGGCGAGCAGTTCTTTAGAAGGTGCAAACACCGGCGCGAGAAATCCGCTTAGCCAGTGTGAGCCACCCAGTGCCTCGGGCACGCCCATAAATCCTCCCAATGCCGACAACCCTGCGAGTACAATCAATGGGAAGGTTATGCTTTTGGGTGATTCGTGAATGTGGTGAATGGTTTCCTGGCTGGCTCGTGTTGTACCGAAGAACGTGAGGAACAGCAACCGGAACATGTAGAACGACGTCAGCAGTGAGGCGATCACCGCTACGGCCCATACAACCTTGTTATGTTCAAAAGCACTTGCCAGTATTTCGTCTTTGGAGAAGAAGCCGGCAAATGGCGGAATGCCGGAGATGGCCAGCACGCCAATGAGAAAGGTAGCGTACGTTACCGGTAGATATTTTTTCAAACCGCCCATGCGGCGTATATCCTGCTCGTGGTGCATGGCATGGATAACGCTTCCGGCACCGAGGAACAACAATGCCTTAAAGAACGCATGCGTCGCCATGTGGAAGATGCCACTCGTAAAAGCACCGAGCCCCAGCGCAAGAAACATCAGTCCCAGCTGTGACACGGTAGAATAGGCCAATACTTTTTTGATATCATTTTGCGTGAGGGCAATGGTTGCCGCAAAAAGCGCCGTGGCCAGGCCGATCACTACGATCAGCTCCATAGTTGCCGGCGAGAGCGCATACAACACGTTGTTACGCGCCACCATATACACACCTGCGGTCACCATAGTCGCTGCGTGGATGAGTGCTGATACGGGGGTAGGGCCCGCCATAGCATCGGGCAGCCACGTGTACAAGGGAATCTGCGCGCTTTTTCCCATAGCGCCCACGAAGAGCAGCATCGTAATGAGCGTGATGGTACCGGGATCTACCGTTGCCGCCTTTGGCAATACCTCCGTGTACTGAATGCTTCCGAAGTTTATGATGATAAGAATTATGCCCAGCAGCATGCCGAGGTCGCCAATGCGGTTCATGATGAATGCCTTGTTGGCCGCATCGTTATAAGGCTGATTCTTGAACCAGAATCCGATGAGCAGGTAGGAGCAAAGCCCCACGCCCTCCCATCCGATAAACATCACGAGGTAGTTGGCGCCCATCACGAGCAACAACATGAAGAACACGAACAGATTGAGGTAAGAGAAGAAGCGGTTGAAGCCCTCGTCGCCGTGCATATAACCCACGGAATACACGTGGATAAGAAATCCGACGCCAGTAATGATCAGCAACATCAACGAAGACAGCGGATCGATGAGAAAGCTCATCGTCGCCGAGAATCCGCCGGCGCTGATCCAGCGAAACAGGGTTACCTCGATGGTGGGCGTTCCGCCAACAAGTTGGATGAAGGCAAATACAGATAGGATGAAAGAAACAAGCACCGATCCACAGGCGACAGTTGAAGCAAAGCCTTTGCTCACCTTCTTCACGTTCAGGGCCACGATGAGAAATCCCGCCAGGGGAAATAACGGAATCAACAATGCCACTAATTGAGCGCCTACCATTTTAAACGATTCAGTACGTTAATGTCTACAGTTTTTGCGTTCCGGTGCATGAGCACCAGGATGGCCAACCCCACGCCCACTTCCGCTGCGGCAACCGCCATGATGAAGAAGACGAATACTTGTCCGGCGCCATCATTGAGGTAGCTGGAAAATGCTACCATCACCAGATTCACTGCATTCAGCATTAGCTCAATGCACATGAAAACAATGATCGCGTTTCGACGATAGAGTACGCCCAGTACGCCAATGGTGAACAGCACCGCGGCGAGCCAGATGTAGTATTCGATGGGTATGTTGTTGATCATGAAGAACTATTTGATCTTATAGAACAATGCGTTATCAGCGTTCTGCGGTTTCTGATTTTCCGAGCATAATGGCGCCTACCATGGCAGCCAACAACAGTACTGACGTTATTTCGAACGGAAGCAGAAATTCGTTGAACATTACTTTGCCCAGATTCTTGACCATGCCCGTGCTGGTGTCGGTAGGTTGTTGAGCCATCATCAACTCGGTGCCTTTGAGTGAACCGATCAAAACGACGATCAGCAGGCCAGCGCAAATGGTGGCCACCACTTTTAATAAGGTGCTTTTGTGTGGCTCCGATTCCTGGTTGAGGTTGAGCATCATGATCACGTACAGGAACAACACCATAATTGCCCCGGCATACACGATGACGTGTACCACGGCAAGAAACTCTGCGTTCAGCAGCACGTAGTGACCAGCAATGCAGAAGAAAGTAATGATAAGGTAGAGAACACTGTGAACAGGATTCTTGGAGAAAACGACCATCAACGCGCTGAGGATGGCGACAAACGAAAGAAAGTAAAATACGTTAAGCGTCACTGCGGTGGTCGATTACTTATTATGGCTCAATCTTTTTTGCTGCTTGAAGGCCAGAACTTCGGGCGTCTGGCGCACCGAAATATCAATACGTTCATCTGTCTTTTCTACCAGCTTGTCTTTTCCGAAAATGAAGCCTTCGCGGGAATAGTCCGTCGGGAGAATGCGATCGGTCAGGAAGATGGCTTCCTTCGGACACGCCTCCTCGCACAATCCACAGAAGATGCAGCGAAGCATATTGATCTCGTAGGTCGTTGCATACTTCTCTTCGCGATATAGATTTTCTTCTCCTTTTTTGCGTTCGCCGGAAGTCATCGTGATTGCTTCAGCCGGGCAGGCCACCGCGCAGAGGCCGCAGGCCGTACACCTCTCGGCACCTTTGTCGTCGCGTTTCAGCACGTGCTGTCCACGCCACACTTCGCTGATCTCGCGGGTCTTTTCCGGGTATCTGACGGTGGCACTGCGTTTGAAAAAGTGCTTTATCGTGATGATGACGCCGCCAAAGATCGCAGGGAGATACAAACGCTCCGCGAGCGACATTTCTTTCTTGACGACTAATTTTGATCGATTCGTTAACATAGCTCTTTAAGCACTGCCACGGCACGCGCCGTATAGGGTGCGATATTACTGCCTGAATAGGGTTAAGACCAGGCCGGTGACGAAAATGTTCACCACCGCCAAAGGTATCAATATCTTCCAGCCCAGGTTCATCAACTGGTCGTAGCGGAAACGGGGAATGGTCCATCGGATCCACATGAAGAAGAAGATGAAGAAGCTGATCTTTCCGAAAAGCACCAAAGTGCCCAATATCGTTATCGCATTGGGAGGCAATCCCAGGTCATTCATGAAAGGGAAATTGTAACCGCCAAAGTAAAGCGTCGATATAACGGCCGACGAAACAAACATGTTGATGTATTCAGCGAACAGATAGAAGCCAAGTTTCATACTGCTGTACTCTGTGTGATAGCCGCCGACGAGTTCGGTTTCGCATTCGGGAAGATCGAACGGCGTACGGTTACATTCTGCAAAAGCACAGATGAGAAAAATGAGGAAGCCAACCGGTTGATAGACGACGTTCCAGAAGTTCCAGTCGCCACCCACACCACCGGCCTGCTGAGCTGCAATTTCGCCAAGGCTCAACGTATTGGTCATGATGATCAGCGCAATGATGGCCAGGCCCATGCCGATCTCATAACTGATCATTTGCGCTGACGCGCGGATTGCACCCAGCAACGAGAACTTGTTATTCGATGCCCATCCACCGATCATGATACCATACACGCCAATAGACACCACACCAAACACATAGAGAATACCGACGTTCAGGTCAGCGATCTGCAGCGAATACTTAACGTCATTGATGGTGAGCGAGTCGCCCCACGGAATGATAACGCCTGCCATAAGCGCCGTGAGCATAGCGATGCAGGGACCCGCGACGAACAGAAACTTGTTCGAAACTACGGGGATCATTTCCTCCTTCATGATGAACTTCAATCCATCTGCCAGCGGTTGGAAAATGCCGAACGGACCCGCGCGATCGGGACCGATGCGATCCTGGAGGAACGCCGCTACCTTTCTCTCAGCATAGGTGGAGTAGGCCGCGATAAACAAGGTGATTCCGAAAATGGCTCCCGACAAAGTTGCTTTATAAATGAAGAAATCGATCATGCGGCGGAATCATTAGATTGTTCGAGTTGTCGTCCCTTTTGAAAGACGATCTGGCGGTCGATCTCGCGAGCGAGCTTCTGCAGATCGATCCGCTCATAGTGGTTCTGCGAAATAACGGAATGACGATCGATGTGACGGGGACCTTCAATAACCCAATCTTTCAGGTTCTTGTGATCGAACCGACATTCATTGCAAATATATTCCTTCACTTCGGCGTACTGGTCCTTTCGGGCCGATACGCGAAGTACATCGTCTCCCTTGGTGAACAACACCACCTTGCCACAGCATTTGTCGCAGTCGCGGTGTGCATCGAGCGGGTTCGTAAACCATACGCGGCTCTTGAACCGGAAGGTCTTGTCTGTAAGTGCACCCACCGGGCAAACGTCGATCATGTTACCGGAGAAGTCGTTGTCGACGGCTTTCTCGATATACGTACTGATCTCAGAAGCATCACCTCGGTTCAATACACCGTGTACGCGGTTATTGGTGAGTTGATCGGCCACAAAAGTACAGCGATAGCAGAGGATGCATCTCGTCATATGCAGCTTGATCTTGTCACCGATGTCAATCTTTTCGAAGGTGCGACGGTCTTCTTCGTAGCGCGTCTTCGCGGCGCCATGCTCGTAAGCCAGGTTCTGCAGGTCGCACTCGCCCGCCTGATCGCAAATGGGGCAATCGAGCGGGTGATTGATGAGCAGGAACTCAACCACTCCCTTGCGCGCTTCGAGCACATCAGGCGAAGTAATGTTCTGCACCACCATGCCATCCATAACCGGCGTGCGGCAGGAGGCAACCAGTTTGGGCATCGGACGAGGATCCTTGGCGGAACCCTGCGTAACCTTGACGAGGCACACGCGGCACTTTCCACCGGTTTCCTTGAGACTCGAGTAATAGCACATCGCCGGAGGAACTATCGCGCCACCTATCTGACGTGCCGCATTCAGGATCGTGGTTCCATCCGGAACTTCAACCTCGATGCCATCTATCGTTACTTTTGCCATATTGCTCTATTGCTATGCTTCGATGAAGGGCTTAATTGGCCGTAGCCATCGCCGCTTCCATCGGTTCTATTTCAAAATGTTTGGGATTCTTCACCTTTTCCGGATACCGCACATGGTACTCGAACTCCTCGCGGAAATGACGTATCGCACTGGCTACGGGCCAGGCGGCTGCGTCACCCAGCGGACAGATGGTGTTGCCTTCTATCTTCTTCGCCACGTCAACGAGCAGATCGATGTCATCCATATGTCCATGACCGTGCTCGATGCGGTGAAGCACCTTCTCCATCCAGCCCGTGCCCTCGCGGCAGGGACTGCATTGACCGCATGACTCATGGTGATAGAACCGCGCGAACGTCCAGAGGTTTCTCACGATGCAGGCGGTTTCGTCCATCACGATAAATCCGCCCGATCCAAGCATGGTACCCGTGGCAAAACCCCCATCAGACAATGACTCGTAAGACATCAGTCGGGAATCACCTTTAGCTGTTTTTAATATGAGGTTCGCGGGAAGGATCGGCACCGAAGATCCTCCGGCGACAACGGCCTTGAGTTTTCGTCCTTTCCAGATACCGCCGCAGTATTCGTCAGAATAGATGAACTCTTCAACGGGCAGACCGAGATCAATTTCGTAGACGCCGGGCTTGTTGATGTGACCGCTGGCGGAGATCAGCTTCGTACCGGTGCTCTTTCCAATACCGATGTGGCTATACGCGTCGCCTGAAGAGTTGATGATGGGCACGACTGCGCAGATGGTTTCCACGTTGTTGACCACGGTAGGGCTGGCGTACAATCCCGCAATGGCCGGGAACGGAGGCTTAAGCCTCGGATTTCCCCGTTTGCCTTCCAACGACTCCAGTAGGGCAGTCTCTTCGCCGCAGATATAAGCACCCGCGCCAGGCTGCACGTACAGTTCAAGTGAATATTCGGTTCCCAGGATGTTCTTGCCAACAAATCCCGCGGCCCGCGCTTCTTCAATGGCCCGCTCCAGGATGCGGATGACATACATGTACTCGCCACGTACGTAGATGTAGGATGTTTTTGCACCCAGCGCGTAGCTGGAGGTGATCATACCCTCAATAAGAAGGTGGGGGAGGCGCTCCATCAGGTAGCGGTCCTTAAAAGTACCGGGTTCGCTTTCGTCAGCGTTGCACACCAGGTATCGGGGCTTATCAGACTTGCGGTCGAGGAAGCTCCACTTCATGCCTGCGGGGAAGCCCGCACCACCGCGACCACGTACGCCGGAGGTCTTCACCTCTTCCGTAACCTGGTCGGGCGTCATGGTCTTCAACGCCTTCTCCACCGACGCGTAGCCGCCCTTGCTTCGATACACGTCGAACGTTTCAATCCCGGGAACATTCACATGTTCCAGCAATATTTTCTTTCCCATAGGATATACTCACTAAGCGTCAGTGTCGCAAACTAACGCACACTTTTCATATAGCTACTCCGTTGCCCGGAAGCGCGAAGCTTGTCGACCAACGCATCTACTTTATCGGGGGTCAGATCCTCGTAGTATTCCGCACCACATTGCAGCATCGGCGCCGTTCCACAGGAGCCCAGGCATTCGACCGTCTTCAGACTGAACATTCCGTCGGGTGTGGTTTCGCCGTTCTTGATCCCCAATTTTTTTTCCAGGTGTGCCACGATGTCGTCGGCGCCGCGCAGCCAGCACGGACCGGTCTGACAAACCTCGATCAGGCACTTGCCTATCGGTTCGAGGTTGTACATTGAATAGAACGAGGCCACCTCGTATACTTCGATAGGCTTGATACTAAGCAGTGAACCCACATAATCCATGACGGCAGGACTGAGCCAACCATCAAATTCAGCCTGCGCCAGATGCAGCACGGGAAGCAAGGCAGACTTCTGCCGACCCTCCGGATAACGTGCTTTGATCCTGTTGACCAGCGCCAGGGTTTCTTCTGAGAATGTTGGCTTTTCCGAGCTCATGTTCACTTCAATATTTTCAATCAATCAATTTTTATTTCGTCTTCTCCTGCCGGGCATTCTTGCGCGCCACTTACCGGGGCCGCCTCCGACTTCAATATTTTGCATGGCGCTACCGTTGTGTGGGCGCGTCATCAATTACATTGTCACGCGTCGAGTTCACCCGCGATCACATTCATACTACTCATCGTCAGGATGGCGTCGGAAAGCATCGAACCTTTGATCATTTCCGGGTATGCCTGATAATAAATGAAGCATGGCCTGCGGAACTGAAGCCGGTAAGGGGTCCGTCCGCCGTCGCTGATGAGGTAAAATCCGAGTTCGCCGTTTCCACCTTCAACACAATGATACACCTCACCTTTCGGAACATCGGTTTCACCCATCACGATCTTGAAATGGTAGATGAGCGCTTCCATGTCGTTGTACACGTCCTGTTTGGGCGGGAGGTAAAACTCCGGAACCTCGGCATGATAGGGGCCTTCCGGCAACTTGGCCATAGCCTGCTTAATGATGCTCATACTCTGCCACATCTCTTCCTGGCGCACCATGAACCGATCGTAAACGTCGCCATTCGTTCCAACAGGAATAATGAAATCAAAATCTTCGTATGAAGAATACGGCATCGCTACACGCACATCGTAGTCGACACCAGCTGCCCGCAGGTTAGGGCCTGAAAAGCTGTAGTTCAATGCGCTCTCGGCAGTAATGCCTCCGGCGCCGATGGTACGGTCCATGAAGATCCGGTTGCGCTTCAGCAGGTTCTCGAACTCTTTCAGCACTACGGGAAATTCCTTCAGGAAGCGATTGATCTTATCCCACGCTTTCTGGGAGAAATCGCGCTCAAATCCACCGATCCGGCCAATGTTCGTGGTAAGACGCGCACCACAGATCTCTTCGTAGATCTCATACACGAGCTCGCGCTGCTGGAACAGGTACACAAAGCCCGTCAGTGCACCGGTATCCACGCCGATAACGGCATTGCAGACCAGGTGATCGGTGATACGGGCCAATTCCATAATGATGACCCGGAGGTACTGTACGCGCTTCGGAATCTCCGTGCCGAGCAGCTTCTCCACGGTCATGTGCCAGCCGATATTGTTGATGGGGGCCGAACAGTAGTTCATCCGGTCCGTGATTGGCGTAATCTGGTTGTACGGGCGACGCTCGGCAAGCTTCTCGAACGCGCGATGGATGTACCCAATCGTCGGTTCTGCGTGTATGATTACTTCGCCGTCCATCGTGAGAACGTTCTGAAAGATCCCGTGTGTGGCAGGATGCGTTGGGCCAAGATTAAGCGTCGTGTATTGCTTCTCTTCAGCTCCCGGTTGATCGATCAGTGAGTCGTTTACGTTCATGGTCTTCTATTATCTTCCGAACATGCTATCGTTCTTGTCTTCGCGCGTTTGATCTTCGAGGGGATACTCCTTCCGCATGGGAAAGATGATCATCTCCTCGACGTTAAGGATCCGTTTCAGGTTGGGATGGCCTTCGAAGATCACCCCATAGAAGTCGTAAGTTTCACGCTCCAACCAGTTGGCCGCGGTAAATACCGGCGTGAGGGTTTCCGTGACCGGATTTTCTTCGGGAAGGTAAATCTTCAGCCGTATGCGGTGATTGTTATGCAGGTTATGAAGCTGATAAAAAACAGCGATCTGCTTCAGTTCCGGATAGTGAATGCCGCCAAGCGTGGTCAGGTACTGGAAGCGGAGATCGGCATGATCGTAAAAGAATCGTATGATTTCGACGATCTTTTCTCTTTTTAAAGTTACCGTTAGAAAGTTGTAGGGTGTTTCGACATGAAGAATCTCATCTCCATATTTTTCTTTCAATGTGGCGATTACTTTTTCCTGACTGGAGACTTCCATTTAGTGCTTCCCTTATTTAAATGAAACCGCTTTGTTACCGGTATTCATTATTCGATTCCATATTTGTTCAGCATCGCCTTGTATTCTTGCGAATCGCGACGTCGCAGAGATTCGGTTTCGACAAGGTGCTGAATCTTTATTACGCCATCGATGATCTGTTCTGGCCGGGGAGGGCATCCGGGCACATATACATCGACAGGAATGATTCGATCGATACCCTGCAACACGCTGTAGGTATCGAAAATGCCACCGCTACAGGCACAGGCGCCGACAGACAATACCCAACGAGGCTCTGCCATTTGCTCATACACCTGACGCAGCACGGGACCCATCTTCTTGGCAATGGTTCCCATGACCATCAACAGGTCGGCCTGACGCGGCGAAAAGCTCAGGCGTTCTGAGCCAAAACGAGCCAGATCGTAGTGCGCACCCATGGTTGCCATGAACTCAATGCCGCAGCACGACGTGGCAAAAGGTAACGGCCAGATGGAATTCTTCCGAGCCATGCCCACCACCTTTTCAAGGCTGGTAGCAAAGAATCCGGCACCTTCAATCCCGGGCGGTTTTTCACCCATAGTTACTCCCGATGTATTCGCTACAGTCTGCATAAAGGTCTCCTTTCTATTACTCTTCCCAATGGAGCGCGCCCTTGCGCTTCAAATAGAAAAATCCTACCAGCAACAGGGCTACAAAAACCGTCATTTCAATGAATCCGGTCGTGCCGAGGTCCCTGAAATTAACTGCCCAGGGATACATAAATATTACTTCAACATCAAAGAGAACAAACAAAATAGCTACAAGGAAGTATTTGATGTTAAACGGAACACGGGCATTTCCCTTCGCTTCGATGCCGCATTCGAATGCATCCTGTTTCACTTTCGTCTTGCGCTTTGGTCCAAGTGCATGCGTGACAATCATCGTTGTTGCCACAAAACCGAAGGCCAAGACAAACATGATGGCGATTGGTGCGTACTCTATGAGCTGTGTAGTTTCCATTCTTTGTTCGAACGCGCTAATTTCAGTTTTTTATGGTGTAATCTCTATACGAAAATCAACATAATATTACGCACACGTTTGATTGCTGCTCACGTTTGCGCTGCCTGAAACGCAATCTGGAGTCAGTCTACCTTGCTGGTCGCTAACACCATTTTAATCTTATGGCGAGCACCAACCTGCATGACGTTAACCAGGTCCTGAACCGACAACGAAGAAGCCGCATGCAATACCACGGTTGGTTCCTTCAGGCCCTCACAAGCCTTAACCAATTCTTCGTCAAAATCATTTACGGGGATGGGGCGTTTGTTGATATAATATTGCCGGTTTTCGGTTATCGTGACGATAATTGGCTGTTTCGACAAGGCCTGGCTGGCGCTTGAACGGGGCAGGAGCACCTTAATCACGTTCGGGTTCGTGATCGTGGAAATGATCAGAAAGAACAGAAGCAAAAAGAACATGATGTCGTTCAGCGACGAGGTCGCTACTTCTGCTGCGAAATGGTTTTTTCGCTTGATTTTCATTCTGCCGGGCTTACGATATAACGAATGAACTCAAGAGAATCGCGCTGCACGCGGAGGGTAAACCTGGAGATGATCTGGATTAGGATGTGATATGCGGCATACGCACACAACCCCACAACCAGGCCTGATCCGCTGGTTACCATTTTTTCGTACAGACCTCCGGCAATAATTCCGATGCTGATATTGTCGGTAAGCGAAATGCTGTAGAAAATGTTGATGATACCGGATATTGTACCAATGAAGCCCAACATAGGGGCTACCCCGGCGATAATTCCCAGGTAGGCGGTATTTTTCTCCATTTCACCCACTTCGATGTTCGCCACCGACTCCATCATGGTTTCGATCTCTTTGATGGGCTTGCCGATATACTGCAGGCCCGCCAGCAGGATGCGACCGGTCGATGTCTCGTCCTTGTCTGCATAGTGCAATGCGCCGCGTACATCACCGCCTTTGATCATGCGGATGATATTGTCCAGAAAGTCCTTCTGACGCTTTGTTTTCTGGCGCAGGTAAAGAAACCGTTCAATGAAGATGTAGGTGGCGATGATCCAGAGGAGTACGATGGGGATCATCACAACGCCCCCTTTCATAACTAGTGTTAGAAGAGATAATTCCTGGGAAGAAGGCGTAACGGATACTGTGTCTTGAGCAATTTGAGCGAATATGAGCATGCAATCGAAAAAATTGGAGTGTACAAAAAATCCTCCGCAATATTAGCAATTTTCCAATTACAGCTGCGATTCCTATTTTTGAGGCCCTTTTAAAGATGGCCAGGGCAGGAGCAACGTGCTTCAAAAGCGGTTGTTGATGGTGAGATCAACGAACATGGGAACCTTTAACAAAAACTCATGTTATTTCCGCCACGTTGCCCTGCTTGCCCCTGGACAGTCCTTATTATCGTTGAGCGCCGCCCGTAGATCCCTTCGGTTTAGGCGCCGGCTGCGTCAATGTCTTGTACGCAAGCTTTGCCTTCTCATTTGTGGGATCTATCGCCAGCACTTTTTGATAGAACTCCTTAGCCGCCGAATTCTGACCCTTGAGGTAGTTGTAGTACCCCAGGTACAGGTACGCTTCCGTGAGCATGGCATTATCGTTCTTGCTCTTAGTGGCCGCTGTGCTCACTTTTTGAACCAGCTTCTCATAGTAAGGCTTTGCGAGACCATTTTCCGACGTTGAGTCTTGCGCTGCTTTGCTGCGCGCGGCCCACATGTCGACCACATTCATAGTAGGTTGCAGTATCGTCAAAGCAGCAAATGTCGAATCAGATTTTTCATATTCCTCAGCATAATACTGCGAGCGACCCAGATTGAACAAGTCCTGAGAGGTGGGCTTGCGATATTCAAACAGTTTTCGGTAAGACGTTACAGACTCCGGAAACTTCTTCATAGCGAAATAAGTCGACGCCATCGTTTCGTGAATATTGGGCTGCTTGGGCTCCATCGTCACACTCTTCTCAAAGGCCTGCATGGCCAATGAATCTTTTCTCTGCTTCAACAGCACCTTGCCGTAGTAGTTATAGTCAGCGGCTTCAATCAGCTCAGGCTTTTGTTTTGCCAGGTATTGTTCGAACGTGCTTTGAGCGCCTACCGAATCTTTAGATTCGTACTGCGAAACGCCGTAATACTTGAGGATCGTAGCGTTGGTACTGTCCTTAGCCACGAGTTGTTTGAATATTTCGTTGGCCTTGGTAAAATTCTTTGCCATCAGATAATAGAAGGCAACTTTAGACTGATAATTTTCAGGAGACTCCGTCAGCGATATAAACTTCTCGTAAGCGGCTACCGCTTCAGCGCCTTTTGACATCTGATAGTATAATTCACCTTGCTCCTTGTAAGCGAGCGCATAATTAGGATCGATGGTTATGGCCTTTGAAAAAGCTTCCTGTGCCGCATCGTAATTACGCGAGCGCAGGTAAACGCGACCGACTTTGTAGTGAGCGAGGGCGCTCTTTGCATCCAGCGAGCCCGCGCTCTCGTAGGCCGACACAGCCTTTCCACCATCATTGAGCTGTAGATAGGCATCACCAAGCAAGATCATGGTTTCAGCGTTGTGATCATCCTTACTCTTTGCTGTGTTGAGCAGCGTGATCGTCTCATTTGCCTTCTTGGGGTCCACGAGATAACCGCGGGCGACGGCCTGCATGACCTCAACGTTTTTTGATTTTGTCATCGACAGGGCCTTGTCAAAGTCGAGCTTCGCCTTGGCAGCGTTGTTCTCGAGCATGGCCAGGTGTCCCTTGCCCGCAAGGTTGAGCGCATCTTTCGGATCCGCGGCGAGTCCTTTGTCGAACGACTGCAGCGCTTCCTGTCGCTTATTTGCCTTCAGTTGTTGTAATCCCAGGTTGTAAAACACTGCAGGGGATGCGGGATATGTTGAAGCCGCCTTGGTGAGCACATCAAGGCCTTTCTTGGATTGATCAATTTCAACGAGGTGCTTGGCCTCGGCAATTTCCTTGTCTTGCGCGACTGCTTGCCCGACCAGCAGGCTTGCCGTTACGAAACAGGCTAATCCGAATCTACTCTTCATCAGACTTCTTGTTTTCATGATTGTTTAATTATCTACAGGTTAGTATTTCGTCTTTAGTCCTTAGTTGTTCATAGTACTTAAGTACGCTAAGTATGCATGGTTCTCCTTTCGTGCCCAAGTATCGTCTTGAATTTGGTCGTCTACTTAAAGGTCTATAATACTATAAACCAACTCACGACTAACTACTCAGGACTAACTTTGATCGGGTCGCGACTAATTTCAACGATCCTCACGGGCATTGTGGCGGGCACCAGGCCAGCCTTCAAAACTATTCGCTGCCCCTTTTCACCTGCGATGAATGACATCAATCCACTCGCCAGGCCAGTTTTTGCTTCCCGGCTAATCATAATGACGTCGCGTTTCAATGGATAGCGACCCTGTGCGATATAGGCCTGATAAGGCTGAAAAGACCCCGAATCCCCTGAAATTCGCACTACGCGTACGGCATCCAGGAATTTATTTGCGGTCGAATCGTCGCGGTCGCTGATCCAGCTTACATCGATCAGTCCAAGCGCTTCGGGCTTCTTCGCAACGTAGTCAATTACAGCGCTGTTACCCTTGAGCGCGAACCAGTTTTTCTGCAAAGAATCGAATCGCAATACCGAATCTTTCAAATGGCGCAAAATGCCGGAGTTAGGTTGATCGAAAACAACTTCCATGCCAGCGGAATTTCCCTTCTTAGGCGGGCGGTTCCAGCCCCAGGACTGGATTTCGCCGCTGAGTATCTTTTTAAGATCGCCCATTGATATGGTCGTATCTCCGTTGCTGTTGTTTACAATAAGGGCAATTGCGCTGATTGCTACTTTCATCTGGCGCGGTCTGTATTGCTGTTTCGTGAGTATTTCTGATTCGTTGGCGACGAGCATCCGGCTCACAATGGTAGCACGTGCGGAATCTTTCAACATCAGCCCGATGGCTTCTTCCTCACTGGTGTAGATAACTTTGATGTGTGCGTTGGTATAAATGCCTTCGAAGGCGGCAACTTCCGCTTCGATCAGAGGCTTCAATGCTTCATCGACGGAGATCGTAATGGTGCCCGACGTGGGCGTATCGCTGGGTTTACTGCTTTTGGAGCAGGCCACCAGCGCCACGACACTCAATAATACGATCAATGATTTATTCATGATAATTCTTGATACTGTTATAGCCCCGATAGGCTCCGTAGGCGATAAGTACAATGCCCAACGGTATAGTGTATTGCGTTGGAATGCTCAGTGAACTGCCGGCCCTGATCAACAAGGCAATGCCAGCGCCGACATAAATGACAGCCATGGCCAACCCAAGATATTTCATCTGGTTAATTCTTGGTTCTGAAAAATCGTCACGCCATAACCGTTGTTCGATTATAGCGTGACGACAATGATTTACACTTTGAACGTTACAGTCGATTGACTGCGCTTTTCGTAAAAAGTCCTGAGTATTTATTCATCAGTCAGTTTTAAGTTTGAAAGGATAACGCTACGATTTCAGCTCAGCCACAATTCACCACTTTCATCACTAAAGACCCACTCAGGACTCAAGACTAAATACTCACTACTTGCTCAAGTTGCAAGCTTGAACTTCACAGGGAGAACAAAGCGCGACTTTACAGCCTTACCGTTTTGTTTGCCAGGCTTCCAGGGAGGCATCATGCCGACTACGCGCACCGCTTCTTTGTCGCACTCAGCGCTGATACCCTTCACGACTTGAATGTCGCTTATAGCGCCAGCTCTATCCACGACAAAACTGACGAATACGGATCCTTCCACACCCATCCGACGCGCAATAGCGGGATATTTCACGTTCTTTTGAAGGAACTTCACCAGGGCTTCCATGCCGCCGGGGAATTCCGCTTGTTGTTCTACCACCGTGAAGACTACGTCTTCATCAACTTCTTCCTTGGCTACCTCGGCTACCGGTTCGTCGAATACAACTTCGCCGGTTCCTTCAACCGTTTCGGCCCCTACATCATTCTGCTTGATCTCTTCGATCGTTGGCATTTCCTCTTCCTCTACCACTTCCTTATCAGTTACCTTAGGTGGGAGAAATTTGATAACCGTCTTCACCGGAGGTGGAATATTAATCTGAGGAGGAGGAGGAGTGTTCTGAATCGGTGGAGGAGGAGCAAGATCCGTATACTTAACGGTCCTGGCCTCTGACACCACTTCCTCCTGTCGTCCTTTCAGAAACTCCACGATGTAAGGAGATGCAAATATCAATACGAACAGGCCGAAGGTCAAGATGGCTCCAAGGACTACGTGCTTGGAGTAAGACTTCCGTAAGAAATAAGCGCCATAGGCCTTATTGCGGTCTTCGAAGATGATGTCTTCCCACTTCTTGTTGTCTACTGCTGCACTCATAAGTTGGATTCTTTTACTAATTCGTCATCCGTGCTCGTGATTTTCACGAGTGCATATCGTTTCATATTCGAAATCGTCATTTCGTCCAGGATGTCGACAAGATTTTTATACTTCGACTCCTTACCGGGCTTGATCAAAATAATCATGCCAGGTATCTCCTTGTCTTTTTGAACGAGGATCTTACGAATTCCATCTTTCGAAAAATTCGTCAGCTCTATTTTCGGATCCGTAATACCCACATACCAGTAAATCTTATCCTGTGGGCCAAGGATAAGGGTAACCACTTTCTTCTCATTTACTTCCGGCGGCTTGTCGCCTTCTTTTTCCTTCTCAGGCATGGTCAATTCCATGGTCTGAGGCTTATTCAGGGTGGTCGTCAGAATGAAGAAGGTGAGCAGGAGGAACGCTAAATCCACCATGGGTGTCATGTCAATCTTGGTAGACGACTTCTTAACCCGGACTTTGTCATCCTTACCACCACCACCGCCGCCTTGGGGAACTTCTGCCATGTTTTCTAAATTTTAATGGTCTTTGCCTAAATTTTATTCTGTCGGTGCTACGGCACCCGTTCCAGCCTGTTCCATATTGGTGATCAGGTTGAATCGGTTGATACGATTATCAACCAAAGTGTTCATTACCTTCTCAACGGTTGGATAATCGGCGTTGCCATCACCTTTGATGGCAATGCGTAATTGCGGATTCGTGGTCCGTGCGAAAATCACCCAATCCTTCAGTTGATTGTTGAGCGAATCTACCGGGATACCGGGCTGGTTTATCTCCTTCCTCTTTTCAGGAGGGAGGCTGATAAACTCCTGGAGATTTCCGACCGGAAGTCCGAAACTCGACATAACACCGAAGCGGGCTGCGTCCGCATCGGAGAACGTGATGCCATAGCGTTCACCTACCTTCTTGAGTAATTCCTGACGGTGAAATTTTCCATCCATGCTGAAGAACACACGGCCATCGTCTGAAATGGTGATGAGCAATATGTTTGTTTCAGGGATTTTGATTTCAGATGCAGACGACGGCGTATTGACGGTGACGGGTTCATCCGGCACGGCACTAGCCGTCAGCATAAAGAATGTTACTAGCAAGAAGCCAAGGTCCACCATGGGAGTCATGTCCAATGAAGGAGTAGTCCGGTGCATTTTTATCTTTCCCATATTCTGAACTTTGTCTTTTTAGTTTATCAGTTCCAAACCAATTGACAGATCAATGATGACCTTTCTGCGTGGCAGTAAAGTTTTGAACAATGCTGTAACCAGCTTCGTCAATACCGTAAGTCAGTTCATCGATCTTGCTGGTAAAGAAGTTGTAGAAAATGATGGCCAGAGCGGAGGTACCGATTCCGAGAGCTGTATTGATCAAGGCCTCAGAGATACCGTTCGCCAGACCTACAGAGTCAGGAGCGCCCGCTTGTGCAAGACCGGCGAACGCCTTGATCATACCCAATACTGTTCCCAACAGACCGATAAGAGTTGCAATAGAAGCGATGGTCGCCAGGATTACCAGGTTCTTTTCGAGCATGGGCATTTCGAGTGATGTCGTTTCTTCGATGTCCTTCTGCACCATAGCGATTTTCTTTTCAGGTTCTATGGTGTTGTTGTTTACCAGTTCCGTGTACTTGCTAAGGCCAGCCTTAACCACGTTAGCTACAGAACCTTTTTGCTTGTCGCATTCTGCTATTGCCTGTGAGATGTTACCGGCATTAATCAGAGAGCGAATGCGTTGTACGAAGGTCTTGATGTTGCCTTTGCCTTTTGCGCGGCCGATGGTGATGATACGCTCGATAGCAAACGTAAGGGTCATCAGCAGGAGACCAATAGCCAATGGTACCAGGTAACCTCCTTTATAGAAAATACCAAAATAGTCGCCTTCCAACGGGTGATTTTCAGGATCGCCACCAACGAAATGTGAAGGGTCTCCAAGGACGAATTTCCAAACAATAAATCCGATGATGAGCTCGATCACGATAACCGACGCCGCAAATCCGGATTTGAGGCTCTCGCCCAAGGATGAAGATGAAGAAGCTGCTGATGAAGTTGAAGTTTTCATACTTGAAAGGTTGAATGTTAAGGTTTCTACTTGTTTTTTGGTTAAAAGTACATTTTCAGTTCGGATAAAACTACCCATTCAACTTGTCCTTGGACAAGCATTAAATGGAGAAGCGGCGAAAAAGTCACAGCTCCTCAATTAATTTTTTTTTGCGATAAGTTTCCTGCGCGCGATCGATTTATAAGCCTGCCATTAGGCAAGCTATGGTCAGCCAGAATTCCTGGCGATGACCGAACCGCACGAAGACACTCATCTATATACCATTGTGTTCCTGATACACATTGAGCGATGCAGGAAACAACTATTCACTTTTGGCTCTGGTGGAATGAAATATAAATCAAAATTGTCTTCTCTGCCAGCATCCTATGCAATCAATAAAACAACAATTGATAGAGGTGCGGCGGCTATTTACTATGGAGCATTAATCGTCGTGTTTGTATAAATGGCATTATACAAGTGTACCGTGCTTGTTACTGCAACAAGACCGGCACCCGCGACTAGCGGCGACTTCAATATTGAATCGAGTGAATGGATGAGGGCAGGCTGTGCCTGTGAAATCTGCTTTAGAAATGAAGTGCAAACCGCATCTAACTCCCGAATCAGAATGAGATCGTCGTTTGCCTCACTGACCTCGCAGAGACTGTTTGGATAGGCGTCCACTATCCGAACATCAGCCAGTGAAAAAGACACTATAAAGGATAGCAACAACGCATCGAGCAGTAGCCCGCCAATACGCCGAGTATTGTCCTTTTCTTTTCTCATAGGAAGCGCAATGTAAATCAAAATTTCGTTGAATGTAAATGAAAATTTTTCAGAATAAGGGCCTGCCGGTATAAAATAGGTCAAATCGGAATTGCGCCGCAATTAATGAATCCTCGCCACTAGTATAAGTAGAATGGCCAGGTGGTCGCTTTCCGAAAGCGGCACTAAGCGATCTTCGTTGCCCGCAAGGGCACGTCGATACCACTCGTGTTGCCGGTTCATTGATTTGTGCAAACCTCCGGCCGGAACCGGACTGTTGAAGCGTGAGTACCGCGGTCCGGTAGACAGCGCTTCGGAATGTGAAAACTTTTTGTTTAGCTTTGCCCCGTGTTTTCAACGAGTGGAAATAAATCAACAGTTACACGCCCGGGTGTGGTAAAAAGCATCTTGTGTCTGGTGTTGATCGTTTTTTCGCTCGGCCAGAGCATGGCCAGCCATGGTTGCACCGTGAAGGCCGTTAAGAAGGTAAATGGCAAGGAAACTACGGTTTTCACTATAAAAAGCGGTGTTCTGCCGTCTTCAACGCGCCTGGAAGTAATAAGTCAGGAGCTCCCCTGGATGGAGGAGATCCTGTTCCGTTTTGAGTCGGACGAGCGTCCCGATGCCGGCTTCACCTGTATCGTCAGACGTTTTTACGTCGACTTGTTCCGGGTCATCCGACCCTCGAATGCCCCCTGACAATCCCCTGCTGGCCCATCGCCCGAAAGAGCAGGCCTGCCGCCATTCCGTCCTGTAGCGCGCTGCTACCGGACATTCACCTATTGAACATTTCACTACTACCATAAACAAACAACCTAAGGGCTTCCCCATTATGCAAAACAAGGGTTTCGTCATCGCACTAACGGTTATTCTTAGCCTGTTGTGTATTTACTTCCTCTCGTTCACCGTGGTATCGCGGCGAGTGGAAAGCGACGCAGTGTCATTTGCCACAAACGCAGAAGGCATCGTCGATCTGAGCAAAAAGCAATTCTACCTCGACTCGCTGCGCGACAAGCCGGTTTACAACCTCCTGGGCGCCGAGTATACCTATAAGCAAGTAAAAGACAACGAGCTCAACCTTGGTCTTGATTTGCAAGGCGGCATGCACGTAACGCTGGAGGTTTCTCCGGCCGATATCGTCCGTGGCCTCGCAGGCAATCCCACTGACTCCGCATTCCACAAGGCCATGAGCACGGCTCGCCTGGCGGCACGTACCACGAACCGGCCCTTCAGCGAGCTTTTCTTTGATGCCTATCAGAAGGCAAATCCGGGGAGAAGTCTTGCCTCGATCTTCACACACGCCACCACGCGCGGAAAGATCACGGCAAATTCGACCAACCAGGAAGTAACGAAGATCGTGAACGAAGAAATTGACAAGGCGATCGACCGCTCGTACACAATTCTTCAGAACCGCCTTGACAAGTTCGGTACAACTTCGGCGAACATCCAGCAGTTGCCGGGTACAGGCAAGATCCAGGTAGAAATTCCGGGTATCGACAACCCTGAGCGGGTTCGCAAGCTGTTGCAGGGTGTTGCCCACCTCGAATTCTGGGATGTGACCGAACCTTCAGTGATCAACGTCCAGCTGATGGCCGTCAACCAACTCCTGGTACAGGAACAGCTTGCCCAGCCAAAGGCTAAGGCAGAGGAGAAGGCTGCCACCAATGACCTTAAGTCGCTTCTCAGCGACAGTACAGCAAGCAATAGCCCGAGTGATTCGACGAAGGCTGCCAGTGGCCTTGATTCCCTGCAGAACAGTACCGTTTCCCCCATGTTCTCCCTTAGCAATCCTCCCGGAGCTTTCCGTTACGCGCTTACGGACACGGCGCGGATCAACAAAATTTTCAAGCGCGAAGATGTGCGGACGATACTTCGCAACGTGCATATCTTCTGGGCATACAAACCGGAAGCAGATCAGCTGAATAACTCGGCGCTGCAATTGTACTTTATTGATATGGGTCGTTCGGCGACCGCGAAGCTCTCTGGCGACGTGATCAATGAGGCACGCCTCTCGACTGACGAATATGCACGTCCTGCCGTAAGCATGACCATGAACGTTACAGGTTCGCGCGTGTGGGCAAAGATGACGCGTGATGCCGCCAGCAAGTCACCCGCTGGACGGATTGCCATTGTGCTGGATAATTCAGTGTATTCTGCACCTGGTGTGAACGGTGAAATTCCCAATGGAAACTCTCAGATCTCGGGTAACTTCACCATTGATGAAGCGAAGGACCTGGCCAATATTCTTCAGGCAGGATCACTCCCTGCACCGTGTACGATTGTAGAGGAAGCCATCATCGGCCCCACATTGGGGCAAACCGCTCAGAAGGCAGGCGTTATATCATCGGTTGCCGGCCTGGTACTCATCGTCCTGTTCATGGTGATTTACTATTCGCGCGGCGGATGGGTTGCCAATTTCGCACTCTTCTTCAACATGTTCTTCATCCTGGGTATTCTGGCTCAGCCTTCGTTCGGGACGGCACTCACGTTGCCTGGTATTGCCGGTATCGTACTGACTATGGGTATGGCTGTGGATGCCAACGTACTGATCTATGAACGTATTAAGGAGGAGGTCGCCAAAGGACGATCCAATAAAGAGGCCGTGCAGATCGGTTTCAAACGAGCCTTTGCCTCGATCTTCGATTCAAACCTTACGACACTTATCACGGGTATATTCCTGTTGATTTTTGGTCAGGGCCCTATCAAGGGTTTTGCCGTAACGTTGATCATTGGTATCGTTACTTCGTTTTTCACGGCGATCTACATCTCACGCATTGTAATTGAGTGGATGATGAACCGGGCGAAAGGTCCGATTTCTTTCGATTCGGCTATTTCTCGCATGGTGAAACGACGCAAGTACTTCGACTTCCTCAAGAACGCGCGCATGGTATCCAGAATATCGTGGGCGGTTGTGCTGGTTGGATTCCTGCTCCTGTTTGTGAAGCCCCTGAATATGGGCGTTGACTTTAAAGGCGGACGTTCCTTCGTGGTTTCGTTTAACAAGCCGGTTGTAGCAACGGACATGAAAGTATCGCTGAGCGAAAGTTTTGAAGGATTCAGCACGGAAGTAAAGAACTACGGTGGAAACAATGTGATGAAGGTGACAACTGCCTATCACATCGACGATAACTCCGATGAGGCCGACAAGCAGGTGCGCAATGCGCTTATCGCGGGCGTTGAGAAATTCAGCGGGGCCAAATTCGTTGATCGTGAGGGGACGGTGGACTCAGACCATTTCACGATTTCAGGAACATCAAAGGTGGGTGCCACCGTGGCAGATGACATCAAGAAGTCGGCCTGGAAAGCCAGCCTCTTTTCACTCATCGGTATCTTCATCTACATTTTGCTGCGCTTCAACAAATGGCAGTACAGCTGGGGTGCTATTCTGGCAACTGTTCACGATTCGTTGTTCGTGTTTGCCGCGTTTTCGATCGCCAACGTCTTCGGAATTAGTTTCGAAATTGATCAGATTTTTGTGGCCTCTATCCTTACCGTTATCGGCTATTCGATTAACGATACGGTGATCATCTTTGACCGGATCAGGGAAAACATGTCGTTGGGATATTCCACAGACAAGAAAAGAATTGTTAACGATGCGTTGAACGACACGCTTTCGCGAACCATCATTACGTCGGGAACCACCATCATCGCCGTGTTCGTGCTCCTGTTATTCGGTGGCGAGGTGTTGCGTGGATTTTCCTTCGCCCTGTTCATTGGTGTTGTAGTTGGTACTTATTCGTCTATATTTATAGCGGGTCCGACTGTACTTCGTTTCGACAGCGAGAAGAAGGCCGAGAAGGTACCGGCAAAAAAAGCGTCTGTGGCGTAACAACTGCCTGACTACGCGTGAACAAACCCCGGGCGTATTTGCCTCCGGGGTTTGTTCAATGCGCTGGGCATGTGGGTACATTGGAACGTGCTTTGCAATCCCATTAAACCATGAAAACCGGAGATGCACCTAACATCTCCTCCGAGAACCTAACCTGAGCATGGCAAACATCTGGATCAAAAAATCGATTCCTTCGCTCGTAGCGGCTGAAGGAGCGCAAGGAAACAACCTACGTCGTACCCTGGGTAGGTTCAACCTTATCATGCTGGGCATTGGCGGTATTGTGGGCGCCGGTATTTTTGTACTTACGGGACAAGCGGCCGCTGTCTATGCGGGACCTGCCATCGTCCTTTCATTTGTATTTGCCGGCATTGCCTGCGCATTTGCCGCGTTATGTTATTCCGAATTTGCGTCAATGATTCCTATCGCCGGCAGCGCCTATACGTATGCCTATGCGACGCTGGGGGAATTCATTGCCTGGATTATTGGCTGGGACTTGATTCTGGAATATCTGTTTGGTGGCGCAACGGTATCGGTAGGCTGGTCAAGCTATATGGTAAGTTTGTTGGCCAGCTTCGACATCATCGTTCCTCCGGAGTTTTGTAACGCTCCGTTCGCGTTCAACTCCGCTACCCATGAATGGATGAGAACGGAAAGTATTATCAACCTGCCGGCCATGTTCATTGTGGCATTCATCACACTGGTTTTGTCAATCGGGATTAAAGAGTCAGCAAACTTCAACAACGTGATCGTGATTGTAAAGATTGCTGTGATCCTGTTGTTCATAGGTTTGGGTATCTTCTTCATTTCCGCCGACAATTATGATCCGTTCATTCCCGTCAATACGGGTGAGTTTGGCCATTTTGGATGGAGCGGCATTTTTCGCGCGTCGGGTATCGTCTTTTATGCCTACATCGGCTTTGATGCGGTATCTACGGTAACGGCGGAAGTACGCAATCCCCAAAAGGATATGCCCTGGGGAATCATCGGCTCATTGATCGTGTGCACGGTGCTGTATGTATTGGTGGGGTTCGTGATGACGGGGATGGTTAAATATGATTTGCTGAACACGGCGGCTCCGATTGCCGTGGCGGTGGATGCAGCCGGCGAAACGATGCGTTGGCTGGCAGTACCTATTAAGGTGGGCGCCATCGCCGGCCTGAGTTCGGTTATTCTCGTTCAGTTTTTGGGGCAGACACGAATCTTTTATTCCATGGCTAACGATGGATTGCTGCCGCGTGGATTCGCGAAGGTGCATAGCAAATACAAGACGCCGTTTGTCACTACCCTTATTACCGGCTTCTTTGCCATGATGGTGGGCGGTCTCTTTCCGATTCAGCTGTTGGGCGAACTCGTATCTATTGGAACGCTTCTCGCTTTTGTAATTGTGTGTGCAGGGGTTCTCGTACTGCGGTATAGAAGTCCCGAACTGCACCGTCCTTTCAGGACACCCTTCTTCCCTTACGTGCCCATTCTGGGAATCGTGAGTTCGTTGGGCGTTATGGCTACGCTGCCGGGCGATACCTGGCTGCGGCTAATTATCTGGATGGCGATCGGTATCGTTATCTATTTTGCCTATGGCAAGAGAAAAAGCAAACTGAATTCGTTGCCGAACACGTTGTAGTCTGTGTTTGGATCAATATATTCGCGCATTATCAAACTTTAACCTCAATAGAAGTATGTCAAACGCTACGTTCGCTCTGCTCATCATCGGCGTGTCCTTAGTGTCGCTCGTTTTTGCGTACGTAAGGTCACGATGGATAGAGAAGCAGGATGCCGGGACTGAACACATGCAGCGAATCGCCAAATATATTGCCGACGGCGCACTGTCATTCCTGAAAGCCGAGTACAAAGTGCTCTCGATTTTTGTGGTCATCACGGCCGTAGTGCTGGCCGTAACGGCCAATCCAGAGACATCGCATGCGGTAATCGGTGTGGCATTTGTTGTCGGGGCAACGTTGTCGGCACTGGCTGGATTCATTGGAATGCGCGTAGCCACCAAAGCCAACGTGCGCACGACCAATGCGGCACGCACCAGCCTGGCTAAGACATTTGATATCTCTTTTACAGGCGGCAGTGTCATGGGCATTTCCGTGGCCGCGCTTGGGGTTCTGGGCCTCACCGTTCTGTTCGTAATCTTTCAAAAATTTTATAATAGCGATGGTACCCATCTCCATCGCGTGCTTGAAATATTGACCGGGTTTTCACTGGGAGCCGAGTCAATTGCTCTTTTTGCGCGGGTAGGCGGTGGCATCTTTACCAAGGCGGCCGACGTTGGCGCTGACCTCGTGGGCAAGGTTGAAGTGGGTATACCCGAGGACGATCCGCGTAACCCGGCCGTTATAGCCGATAACGTAGGCGACAACGTGGGTGACGTGGCGGGCATGGGTGCCGACCTGTTCGGTTCCTATGTAAGCACGATAATTGCAACGATGGTGCTGGGCGCCACAGTTTCAGTGAAGGATGAATTGGGTGGACTCTCCCTGGTGATCCTGCCGATTGCGCTGGCCGCCCTCGGTCTCGTTTTCTCGATCGTCGGGTCGTTCTTCGTTCGCATCTCCGAAAACGGCAATCCGCAACGCGCCCTGAACACCGGTAACTTCATCGCCATCGTGCTGACCATTGTGGCATCGTCGTTCCTTATCAATTACCTGGTGCCGGAAACCTTCTCTATTGGCAATTCGACCTATCCTTCATTCAATATCTTCATATCGGTGATCATTGGTCTGGCCGTTGGTTTCCTGATGAGTATCATCACCGAATACTATTGCGCTATGGGCAAGAAGCCGGTAGAATCAATTATCGCACAGTCTATGTCTGGACCGGCTACTAACGTGATCGCCGGTCTTAGCGTGGGTATGATGTCGACCGTATTGCCGGTGATCGTACTGGCCTTCGGTATCGTAGGCGCATTTGAAGCGGCGGGTATCTATGGCGTTGCAATTGCGGCATCGGGTATGATGGCCACCACAGCCATTCAGCTGGCGATCGATGCGTTTGGTCCCATCGCCGACAATGCGGGAGGCATTGCCGAAATGGCGGCCCTTCCAAAAGAAGTTCGCGAACGGACGGACATTCTCGACTCCGTTGGTAACACCACAGCGGCAATCGGAAAAGGATTTGCCATTGCTTCTGCGGCCCTTACATCCCTCTCGCTCTTCGCAGCATTCATGACGATCACCAAAATTACGGTGATCGACATTTCAAATGCGCGTGTGTTGGCGGGGTTGTTTATTGGCGGCATGATTCCATTCCTGTTCTCGGCGCTCGCCATTCAGGCCGTGGGCCGTGCTGCAAATTCGATGGTAGAAGAAGTTCGTCGCCAGTTCAAATCAATTCCCGGCCTTCTCGAAGGCAAGCCCGGCGTAGAACCTGACTATGAAAAGTGTATCGTCATCTCCACGCGCGCAGCAATCAATCAGATGATTCTGCCCGGAGCAATTGCGCTGCTTTCGCCGGTCGTTATCGGATTCGCGGCCGGCCCTGAGGTATTGGGTGGTGCACTCGCGGGTATTACCGTATGTGGCGTGCTCATGGCGATCTTCCAGTCGAACGCCGGTGGGGCCTGGGACAACGCGAAGAAGTCTTTCGAAAAAGGCGTAATCATCAACGGAGAGAAATATTATAAGGGATCAAATCCGCATAAGGCAACGGTTATCGGCGACACGGTGGGTGACCCCTTCAAGGACACATCAGGTCCGTCGATGAATATACTCATCAAACTGACGTCGATCGTTTCTTTGATTATTGCGGGCATGATATCTTAGAATTGACAATTAGCAATTGACAATAATTGACAATTAAGAATTAGTGGCGGGGTCTATCGACCCCGTTTGCTTTGTGCATGATACATGCTGCGGCCGTGATGTTTCTCCGGGAAAAAATCCGACTGGCCCTTCGGTCGGATTTAATTGTCAATTGTTAATTATCAAATTGTAAATTGTTAATCTATGCGTAGCCAGAACACCCGCTTTGCCGTATGGCTTATTACGTCTCTTTTTTTTCTTTGGGGATTTGCCCTTAATCTCAATCCCATCCTTATCCCACATTTGAAGAAGGCCTGTCAATTAAGCGATTTTGAATCAGCGCTTATTGATGCCGCATTTTACTTCGGCTACTTTTTTATGGCCATTCCTGCAGGTCGCTTCATGGAACGATACGGCTATAAGGGCGGCATTTTGCTCGGCTTGCTGCTTTTTGCGCTGGGAGCATTTTTGTTTTTTCCGGCAGCGGAATCGCGCACGTTCGGTTTCTTCCTGGGTGCCTTGTTTGTTATTGCCTGTGGATGCACGTTCCTGGAGACAGCCGCGAATCCATATATCACGGTGTTAGGTGATTCTGCCGGCGCCACGCAGCGGATTAACTTTGCCCAGTCATTCAATGGATTGGCCGCCATGCTTGCTCCGTTAATCGGTGGTCAGGTCATTCTTTCCGGGAAGAACCTCACTCGTGAAGAAGAGTCTTCGATGACGGTGGACCAGCTAACTCATTACCTGAACTTTGAAGCATCGGCGGTGAAGGTGCCATATATTGTGATTGGTGTGGTAGTGTTGTTGGTTGCCTATTTTTTCTGGAAGACTAAATTGCCCGACATCCCCGAAGAGACTTCCGCACGGTCGGCTGGATCTATCTGGAAGGAAAAGAACCTGATCCTCGGGGTGGTCGCGCAATTCTTTTATGTGGGGGCTCAGGTATGCGTAAGCAGCTTCTTCATTCGCTATTCATTTTACGCTGCAGGTGTTGGTGAAAAGACAGCGTCATTGTACCTCACCATCGCTGCATTTGGATTTATGGCTGGCCGGTTCATCGGTACGTATATCCTGAATTTTGTTGCCGCTTCCAGACTGCTGGCGATCTACAGCGCTGTGAATGTGCTGTTGTTGCTCGCCGTGGTCCTTCTTAAAGGAATGTTTTCCATATATGCACTTATTGGTGTCGAATTCTTTATGTCGATCATGTTTCCCACCATATTTGCCCTGAGCATTCGCGACCTCGGAGCTAAGACCAAACAAGGTTCGTCGCTGCTGATCATGTCCATTGTGGGAGGTGCGGTATTCCCTGTGATCATGGGCCGCGTATCAGATATCACCAACATTCAGGTATCGTACCTTGTGCCGGCTCTTTGCTTCTTTGTGATCTTGTACTTCGCCATGAAGAATGGGCAAGTGAAAGACCTGACGCTCGGAAAGGCGCATTAAAAAAGGCCGGATACGCTCTCGCAGGGGGGCCGTGTAGTTGTCAGCAGGCCTGGAGATCAGGAATGCTTCTGCAAAGTGTCCATTTACTGGTGTCAAATCAATGCGTACTTTGGACACATTGATCGGAATTTTGAGCTATCTTTACGCTGTTTGAACGATCTTGTGCGCAAACGGCTTTGCCCGTCACGCCTGCCAGGTTATCCACGTTCAACTGAACACACGGACGAACAGGGCTTGCCAGACGCAACAAAGATATTACTTGTACGGAGCCGGGGCTGGTGACTCGAAAGAGCATCAGCCCTTTTTATTATCCCCACATCGCGTTTCATTTGGCAAAGCGCGGGATGTTAGATTTATTTCTATCTTCATCGCCTCCCTGTATTAGGGGGAAGACCTTATCTAAACCAATCAAAACCGTCACTCATGCGCAATACCGCAATATTCCTCCTGGCTATGATCACCCTCTGCGGTTGTCAGCGCGAGGTCAAAGTCACCACGGAAATTGGTTCATCCGATTCGTCATTTGCAAAGCTGGCCGACGATTATATCGCAGGCTTCTTAAAGGCTCGCCCGCGTGTTGCGACGTACCTGGGCATTCACGAATACGATGGACAGTTGGTCGACGTGAGCAAAGCGGCACTTGATGCCGAAGTGGCGCGGCTCAAATCATTCGATCAGCAGATGTCCGGCTTCGACACGACGGCGCTGTCACTACGCATGAAGATGGATTTCAAAATTCTACACGCCGCAATCAAGCAAGAGCTCTTTGGATTTGAGGACCTGCGTCAATATCAGACCAGTCCGCTACTCTACGCGATGAGTCCCGATATGAGTTTGTACATAACCCGTGACTTTGCGCCCCTTGAAAAACGCATGCGCTTCGTCGATCAGATGCAACGGATGACGCCGGCGTTATTGACACAAGCCCGTGAAAACCTTGACGACTCCCTGGCACTACCGCATATCGAAACGGCGATACAGATCGCTAACGGTGCGGCATCCTTTATGGAGAAACAACTTAAAGAGGCCTTTGCTGCTGTAAAGAATGATTCGCTTCGCAAGGCTTTCGGCGAAAGCAACCTGTTGAGCGTGCAGGCATTTCGTGACTACGCAACCTGGCTGGAAAAAGAGAAGCTGCCGAAAGCGCACAACCGCTACGCTATTGGTCGGGCCAACTACGTGAAAATGCTTTTGTACAACGAACGGCTGGCGACATCGCCGGAAGAAATACTCAGAAACTGCCAGGCTTTAATGCGCAGTGAACAGGAACAGTTTGTGAAGGTTGCCAGGAAGATCGACCCTGAAAAGAAGACCATCGAGGTGTTTAATGACCTGAAGAAAGATCATTCTTCGGCGGCCAACCTGATACCCGATGCCCGAAAGAACGCGGAAGGCATCCGGCAATTCTTGATTGATAAGAAGATCATTTCAATGCCCTCTGATGTGCGCGTTACGATTACCGAAACGCCGGAGTTTGCCCGGGCGACAAGTACTGCGTCGATGGATACTCCGGGACCGTTCGAAAAAGCGACGCAGGCATACTACTACATCACCCCCGTTGACGCTAAATGGACGCCAAAGCAAAAGGAAGAGTGGCTTACCCTTTTTAGTCGTTACGTGACCGACATCGTTACGATACATGAAGCCTATCCAGGCCACTATACGCAGTTTCTTCATTTGAACGCGTCGAAGGCGACGCGCGTAGAGAAGATATTCAATAGCTATGCATTCGTAGAAGGATGGGCTCATTACACTGAGCAGATGATGATTGAAGAGGGTTTCGGCGGCCAGGATTCTGTGACACTGGCGAAGTATCACCTCGCGCAGCTCAATGAGTCGCTCATCCGTCTTTGCAGAATGTACGTCTCACTCAAAATGCACCTTGAGGGTATGACGGTAGAAGAGGCGACGAAATTCATTGAAGAGAACGCCTATTATGAGCCCGAGCCTGCACATCACGAAGCTATGCGTGGCACTTACGACCCCGGATATTTGTCGTATGCACTGGGCAAGCAGCAGTTTCTGAAGCTCCGCGAAGACTTCAGAAAGCTGAAGGGCGCAAACTTCTCATTGCAGGAATTTCACGACAAGGTGCTCTCGTATGGTGCGCCGCCGGTGGAACTGGTAAGGGGGATGATCATGGAGACCAATCAGCAATGATCATCTCGTCCTGAAAGGAGTGGCGCCGGTCGTACTTTTATGGCTGGACTTTTGTCGGGAAAGCGCTTATGTTGAGTTCGATTACCACAGCTTCTGTGAAGTGGGCAAGACGCGCTATGTGGTTGTGAGTTTAATATTGAAGAGCATTTTACTCGATTGCTGATATAACTAACCAGGAATTTAATTATGAAAAATCTTTTGCTCGTTATCATGGTTGTTGCGGCTACTGCAGCGTTGGGGCAGCAGTTTGGAAAGACCATGAAGGAGACTCCCGGCATGGTGTCGTATACCTATCGAAAAAGTTTTCAGAAGGATGTTGGGCTTACGCTCGATACGATCAAGCGACTGGGGGTCATCAACATGGAGTTCTCGAATTTATTTGGTCAAACGGCGGAGGACATACGCAAGATGCTGGACGACCGGGGCATGAAGTGCACCTCCTTTGGCGTGAATTACAAGGACCTCGTGGAGAAGACAAATGAGGTAGCGCGCAATGCGAAAACGCTGGGTGCTTCCTACGTTCGTGTAGCATGGATTCCACACGACAGCGCCTTCACTATCGATATTGCAAAACGGGCGGTGGAGGACTTCAACAAAGTGGGCATGTTGCTGAAAGAGCAGTATGGAATTGAGTTCTGTTATCACAATCACGGTTATGAATTCCAACCTTATGAGAAGGGCACGTATTTCGATTACATAGTGACCCATACAGATCCCGAATTTGTGAGCTTCGAGCTCGATATCTTATGGGCGTTTCACCCAGGCGCTGACCCCGCAGTACTGCTAAAGAAGTACGGACCGCGTTTCAAGCTGATGCACGTGAAGGATTTGAAGAAAGGTGTGAAGGGCGACTTCACAGGGTCCACGTCGCAGGAAAATGATGTGGCGGTCGGTAGTGGCCAGTTGAACATTCCCGCGATCATGAAGGCGGCCAAGCGTTCTGCTATCGTGAATTACTATATCGAAGACGAGAGCAGCTCGGTAAATGTGCAGGTACCCAAAACGCTCGCGTATTTAAAGAAGTTGTAGTCCGCGGATTCCTCATCCATGCTGTCAACCGCTGCTTTCTCCGCCCCGTACACCGTTGCAAAGCCCGGAATATTTCACGACCTTAGAAAACGATTTCGTAAAACTGCAAAATTACGCTCCAATGAAGCCTAATCAGACCGTAAACCCGCTTGAAAACCTCGATGAATGGGAAGAGGATCTCCTCCGCCGCTACCCCGATCCTGAAACAATAGCGAAGGAGAAAACCGTCGAAGAGTATCGCAACTACGACGACCCCAAGCGCGAAACGGTCAAGGAATTCTATCGCCTCAACCACACGTATCAGACTTACGATTTCGTGATGGCGAAGCGCGCAGATTACCTCGCTTTCAATAAGAAGGAGATGAACATCTGGGGAGCTTTTGAGTTTCTCAATCAGCTCGTAGACGATTCGGACCCCGACACCGATCTCGACCAAATGCAACATCTCCTCCAAACCTCTGAGGCTATACGCCGCGACGGGCATCCGGACTGGATGGTGCTCGTGGGACTGATGCACGATATGGGAAAAGTATTGTGTCTGTTCGGCGAGCCGCAATGGGCAGTGGTGGGCGACACTTTCCCCGTAGGATGTGAACATTCCGACAAAATCGTTTATCCTGAGTTTTTCACATCCAATCCTGATAGCGCGGACGAACGATTCAACTCCAAGTATGGTGTATACAGCCCGAATTGCGGACTGAACAATGTCACGATGTCGTGGGGACACGATGAGTACGTGTATCAGATGATGAAGGATTACCTTCCGGAGCCCGGCCTCTACATGCTCCGTTATCACTCATTCTATGCGCAGCATCGGGAGCATGCCTACGATCACCTTCTCGACAAACACGATCAGGAGATGTTCAAGTGGGTAGACCTTTTCAATCCCTACGACCTGTATTCGAAGAACCCCACGCCGCCGGACTGGAAGCAGCTGCGGCCCTACTACGAAGATCTCGTGTCGAAGTATTTGCCCTCAACATTGAAGTTCTAATCTGGCGTTCGTCCAATGAACGCACTCAGCCAGGCTGACTACATCGTCTTCTTCATCTACTTCGTCATCGTATCGACGTATGGCTACTACGTGTATCACCGGAAGCGCAAGTTCACGTCGGGCGATACAAAGGACTTTTTCCTGGCCGAAGGATCGCTTACCTGGTGGGCAATTGGGGCGTCGCTGATCGCTTCGAACATTTCTGCCGAACACTTTATCGGGATGTCGGGCTCAGGCTTTGCGCTGGGATTAGCCATTTCAACTTATGAATGGATGGCATCAGCAACGTTGATCATCGTTGCCATCTTCTTCGTGCCCATCTACCTGAAAAACAAAATTTACACGATGCCGCAGTTTCTCGCACGGCGCTACGGCGAGACGGTGAGTGTCATTATGGCCATCTTCTGGCTGCTGGTTTACGTGTTTGTTAACCTGACGTCTATTCTTTACCTCGGCGCTATTGCCATCAATTCCATCACCGGTCTCAGCTTCGGACTGTGCATCCTGGGATTGATCGTGTTTTCTGTGTTCGTCACGCTGGGTGGCATGAAGGTGATTGGCTACACAGATGTTATCCAGGTTGTCGTGCTGATTATCGGCGGACTGGTCACGACTTATCTCGCCCTCACGTTGTTGTCGGAAAAGTCCGGTGCGGGTGGCACGGTAATGAGCGGATTGTCACTACTTACCGAAAGGGCCGATTCACACTTTCACATGATCTTCGCGAAGGGTCATCCATATTACCAGGAGTTACCAGGGCTCAGTGTGCTGATTGGTGGCATGTGGATCAATAACCTGAATTATTGGGGATGTAATCAATATATCATTCAGCGTGCGTTAGGAGCAGATTTGAAGACGGCACAGCATGGAATCCTGTTTGCGGCCTTTATCAAATTATTGATCCCCGTGATCGCTGTGCTGCCCGGGATTGCGATGTATGTGTTATATCAGGATGGTCTCTTTCAACAGGAAATGTCGGATGTGGCGGGAAATTTGAAACCAGATCATGCCTATCCTACGCTTATGAATTTACTGCCCACGGGATTGAAGGGTGTGGCATTTGCCGCGCTTACCGCAGCCGTTGTGGCGTCACTGGCCGGCAAGGCAAACAGCATCTCGACGATTTTTTCGCTGGATATATTCAAGAAGTATTTTGATAAAGAGGCCAGTGAGCGAAAACTCGTTCGGGTAGGACGCTGGACGGTGATTGTTTCGACGGTTATCGCCGGCCTGGTAGCGCCATCGTTGCGAACCCTCGATCAGGCGTATCAGTTTATTCAGGAGTATGTTGGATTTATTTCACCTGGTGTGCTGGCCATTTTCCTCCTGGGATTGTTTTGGCGGCGGACAACACCCGCGGCAGCCCTGGCCGGAACATTACTCACCATCCCGGTTTCCACGGTGCTTAAGTTTCTTCCCGCCTGGACGAACGGGCTATTTCCCGACTTTCCTTTCCTCGACCGAATGACCATCACATTCGTCCTTATTATTGTTGTTATGGTAACCATGAGCCTTTCGCGTCGTCGCGATGAGCAGCTGCCGCCAACAATCGATGTAAGCCTTCAATACTTTCGCCTGTCGCCGGCGTTCCTCGCTGGTTCCGTACTGATTCTTGGTATCCTCGCCGGCCTCTACGCCACTTTCTGGTAGGCACAACGTCAATTCACCATGTTCGCTTCGCGAGAAACTCATCGAGTTGCTTACGAGATATCTGCCGTTCCTCCGGATGGTTGATTAGCCATTGTGTAAAGGCTTCACGTACTTCATTGCTCCACTGACTGTCGATATCACCTGCCGAGAACTTGTTTTGCTGCATCATCTCTTTGCCGAAACGATCCTTCGAATCAATGAACTCGGCGATTCCCACAACGCTCTCTGCCAGGTGAGCGGGAATGAAAAGCACGCCTTCCTTGTCAGAGATCACAAGGTCACCTGGCATAACGAAGGTACTTCCAATACGGATCGGTGTATTCAATCCCATGAGCATAACGTCCTTCAAAAAGGAAGGATGGAAGTCGCGGACGAAGGCATTGAATCCCTTGATCTGACTGAGGCCGTCGTGATCGCGCACTGCGCCGTCTACGATTATGCCCGTGCCGGTTTTGTTAAAAATTGCACTGCCCAGGTTGTCGCCGATGATCGTCCCGTCCTTGATCTTGCCGAAATTATCCACAACCAGTACGTCGCCACGTTGGAGCGTAGCAATAGGCCAGGCGTTGGTTTCGCCTTTGCGACCTTCTTTCTTGCCTTTTTCCTTCACAGCAATCAATACATCCGGACGTGACGGCATGAACGAAGCGGTCACAACGCGGCCCACGATACGAACCGAGTCGTTTACCGATCTCCAGTTGCCCTCGAACTGATTTAAGTATCCTTCGTTTTGAAGAACGGTCCAGGCTTCATCTATGCCTATTCTTTTCGCGCGCGTGATGAGATCGTCCGAGACCTTAGGACGCCCATCGCTGAATCGCTCGCCCTTCCAGGATTGGCTAAGGTATGACAGATCTTCCTTCGTCAAGGTTTGCGCCTGGAGAGCAGCCGAGACGAGAATAGACACGATCAGGGAAAGCAAAGACTTGTTCATGGCGATGGTAGTAATTTTTTGTGCAAGGATACTGGAAGGGAACACCCGGGGCAAGGGTTATTTTGCTTTTCAAGTCACAGCCCCGTGGCAAGGGTCGCAACTTCATTGTCAAAAGGAACAGCCTGTGGCGAAAAACGCAAAAGTACCCCTTGTATAATTGTAGAGATCAAAACCCGGTCGCGTTTGCTTCGCCTGATATTTATTCAATAAATGTCACGCCATGAAACCCTTCTCCCTCGTCACGTTATTTGCTGCCGGAGGCATGACCGCCTTGCTGATATCTTGCAGCCCGGCATTTTATTCAACGGTCGGACAAAACGTGCCTTTGTTCCATGAAAAGGGTGAGTTTGCCCTGAGTGGAGGCATTATGTCGGCATCCAATACCTCTGAAGGTTTTAGTCCCTTTGCCAATCTCAGCTCCGGAATCGCCCTGCAAGCAGCCGTCGCGATAGACTCGGGCGCCGCATTGCTCACCAGCTATTATGATATGGCGTACGACGGTGAATGGCAAGTAAATGCGCGCTATGCTGAGTTGAGCGGTGGCCTTTTCAAATATAACGCCAAATCGAAGTTAGTCGGCGAACTGTTTGCCGGTGTTGGCTATGGTACGATGAAAAACCAGTCAGGACCGGAAGCAATCAATGCCGAGTTCATTAAGTATTTTTTGCAGCCTTCCTGCGGATTCAGGGGCAAGGTGTTCGAGCTGGCGTTCACGCCGCGCATGGGCGTTGTAGATTACCTCTCGCATTCACCTTCGGATAGGTCCGAAGTGCAGGAATTTTTTGCCGAAAAGAAAACGACTTTTGTTTTTGAACCGGGTTTTACCGTCAGGGTCGGGTATAAGAACTTTAAGGCGCAGTATCAGATGAATTACTCATCCTTCCATTTCAGTCAGGCCTATCGTTCAGAAGAATATGATCCGGTGATGGATTGTTATGGATCATTGAGTCTGATGCTTCGTATCACCCGTCGCTGGAAGCATTGACTTGCCTATTGGTCTGTTGTTTCTGGCAGGAGTGTTCAGCGCGTTGGTCTCAATTCGCACCAGGCCGCGAACGATTCACTTACTTAATTGAAATCTCGCTAATGCCGACGCCCAGGAGCTTCTCGGCCACTTTGTTCAACTCTGGTGCGTTACCTTTCAGATGGATCGTCCGGTGGAAATGCGTGAGTGATTCGCCCGGCTTCAATGCTGCGGCAGGGGAGGAACTCTCAATCTCGTATAACTTGCCCATCTGCGACCCGTTGACAGGCCCGTCATTGTAACTGTTGATAGCGTCGCCACTAAAAGGATCTTTTTGCATCTCCCACTTGGAATTCACGTATTGGCCTTCCTTTGGAAGGGTGAACATCGCCAGCGTAAGCACACCGTTAACGGCATCATAACTCGCCACAACGGGTTTCGCGCGTTTCGGCGACACACCTATCTTGCTTCGGAAATTTCCGTCGGCCTTGAAAAGTATAACACCGTCTTTGATCATCAGCCGGTCGGACGGTACCTTACCAAAGTAATCATCCGTGACAATTTTGCCAAGCACGTTGTCATCGCCGGCAACATAGGGTACCGCAACGGTGGTGCTATCGGAGGCATTCATCATGCTGAGTATCCACACTGACAACATGCCCGTTCGTTTCGTCCAGGGTTGCGTTCCCGTATTGGTGATAACATTCTCTGTCTCAAATGCCACCGACTCAACGTTCGCATCAATCGTGAACCCGAGTAAACTATCCAGTTGGTTACGCGACAGCAGTCGCACGTTTCGATTCACGCGCAGATCGAAAACATTACCGGAATAATTCTCAAGCTGCATGTCCTTTTCAAACTTCGCTTCCGAAGGCGACGCACTTACCAGGCTAAATCGTTCGGTGTCGATCGCCTCCGGTACCTGCCAATTGTCGTAAGTGAAGGGAACCCCCTTCTTGAAGTAGATGGAGAATTGACCCCCTTCAGGTCCGAGCCAGAATCGCTCTTCGCCGCCAAAGGGATGAATGTGCGGCATTGAACCTCCCGAGGCGATTAGTTTGTGATTCACCCAGCCAAAGCTTTGCCCCGCGTCGCCGGTGGCGGTGCTGGTCATTACCCGTGCCTGGTATGCGGGTAGTATGATGACTTTCGCCTTCATGTCTCTATCGGAAAGTTCAACAAGGTCGGGATGATAGGAGCGCAGCTCCTGCAGGTCGTAGCCGTAGCTGCCAGGGATATAATTCGTGGTCACGGTGTCGGTTGAGGAAATTGGTTGATCAGTTTGTGGTCTGCTGCACGCAGCAACGAGCAGTCCGGAGATGACGAATGCGCTACGAGCGATCCGCAGATGTGAGGTAAGGACCGAGGTCCTGAATGATGCTGCCATGGTGATTGCTTTCAGCGAATCTAATTGAAATAAACAGGGTAGCACAGCGCGTCAAAGAATTTTCAAACAATTCCATAACTTCAGGCTATGTTGAGGATGTCATCATTCTTGTTTTTTGTTTGTTGCTGCACGGCCATGGCAACTGCACAGTCATCGCTTCCGAACATCGTAGTGATTTTTGCCGACGACCTCGGTTATGCAGATATCGAAGGATACGGTGCTGCGTACGGCACACCGCGCCTGAAGGCCCTGCAACAACAAGGTATGCGATTCACAGCGTTCTACGCACAGCCGAGTTGTTCGCCTTCACGTGCATCGCTGATGACAGGCTGCTATCCCCAGCGTGTAGGCTTTCCGTTTGTTATAGGTCCTAAGGGTCCGGCCTGGACAGCGGGCAGTTATTTCACGGGCCTTAACCCCAACGAAACCACAGTTGCGGAACTGCTCAGGTCGAAAGGCTACGCCACTGCTTGCATCGGCAAATGGCATCTGGGACACTACCAGGAACATCTTCCTACGCACCATGGCTTCGACGAATATCTGGGCATTCCCTACAGCAACGATATGTGGCCGCCTAATGGCCCTTACCCCGAACTGCCGATGGTGGAGGGTGATCAGGTGATCGAAACAAATCCTGATCAAACGCAGCTGGTGACACGCTACACGAATCGCGCCATCGAGATCATCAGAAAGAACAAGTCCAGGCCCTTCTTTATCTACCTCGCGCATAACATGCCGCACGTGCCTATCTTCGCTTCGGAGTCGTTCAAAGGCAGGTCAGGCAAAGGAATCTATGTGGATGTAATCCAGGAGATCGATTGGTCGGTTGGCGAAGTGATGAAGGCTTTGACAGACAACGGCATTGAAAAGAACACGATCCTTATCTTTACTTCAGACAACGGCCCTTGGTTGGTATACGGCAATCATGGTGGCTCGGCCGGGAAGCTTCGCGAGGGAAAAGGTTCGACGTTTGAAGGCGGGACGCGCGTACCATTCCTGGTGCGCTGGCCCGGGCACGTGAGAGCAGGGACAACGTGCGATATACCCGCATCGCTGTTTGATCTGTTGCCGACGTTCGCAGAAATCACGCAGGCGAAGCTGCCTGACAACGTCATCGACGGACGCAGCATGCTCCCGCTCTGGCATGGCGGCCAAACCGGCATTCGCGATGCCCAGTATTACTATCAGGGGAATGAGCTGCAGGCGGTGCGGAAAGGCAAATGGAAGCTACACCTTCCCCACGCATTCGAACATGTTACTGAAGCAGGTAACGACGGCGCAAGGGGGAAGAGTGAAGCGAGAAACATCGGGTTGTCACTATTCGACCTTGAGGCGGACATCAGTGAAGCAACTAATGTGGCGACAGCGCATCCGGAGATAGTCATTGAACTGCGGGGCATGGCGAAGAAGTTTGATGAGGAGATGAAGGCGGGAGCGAGGAAGCCGGCGGGTAGGGAAAACTGTAAAGAAAGGCAGCAAAGTAGGCAGGGGCGCAAAGACTTTTACCGCAAAGGCACCAGGACGCCAAGGTTCGCTAAGGTTTTTTAGAAGTAACCATGCGTTTCAGGCCTTCCTTAAGTAGCAGGACGTTGAAATTGATCAGGAAGCGAAGGCGTTTGTCGGCCAGCCTGAGGTAGCTGAGAAGTTGCGCTTCATGTACAGATGCAAAGCCTTCGACGGCTTTAAGTTCCAGAACTATTTCGTTTTCAACCAGCATGTCAATTAAGAACATCTTGTCCAGCGCAGTTGATTTATCATGCAACACCACGGGTACCAATTGATCGACGCAAATACCCGTCGATCGTAATTCGGTCACCATGCAATGCTGGTAGATACTTTCAAGCAGTCCTGGTCCCATGTGTCGATGCATTTCGATGGCACTGGCTACAACGATTTTCGACATATCGTTTAATTTATCCCGTGTTGCCTGCAGTTCGGTTTTCATAGCGTTGTTCTGTTGAATTATGGAATAAATCTGAATACTAAGGAGTATTCAGTCTGTATTATCCGCCACCGGCTTTCCTGACTAATCTCAAAAGAATTCTTAGCGAACCTTTGCTACCTTCGCCTACGTTCATGTGCAACCTGCTAACTCAACTCCCATGACCACCACCGCATTCAGAAAGCTGGCGCTCTCATTTCCCAACACCGAAGAAGCCCCGCATTTTGAAAGGAGCGCCTTCAAGGTGACCGGCAAACGTATCTTCGCCACGATGATGGAATCGGCTGCCAGCGTTAACATCGTGCTTACACCCGAAGCACAGCACGATTTCTGTGCGCTCGACGAACACATCTATCCCGTACCTAACAAATGGGGATTAAACGGTTGGACGACATTCGAAATCAAAAACGTCGACGGCGAAGTCATTCGACAGGCCTTGGCATCCGCTCATAGCGATGTGATGCAGCCCAAACCAAAAAGGAAGCGTTAAACCCATCAAGTCCTATGGTCGTAGCAATATTTTTTTACCTTTATGTACCCTCGTACCATTAATCTCGAAACCTGACATGAACAGGAGAATAGCCCTAAAACAGCTTGGCTTGATTACAGCAGGAGCTGCCTTGCTTCCGGCTTGCGCGAAGGAAGCGGCAAAGGCCACGTCCATTGCATTAAAGAACATACAGGTCAGCGGCGGTCAGGAGGTCGTGTTGGCTGAAATAGCCGAAACGTTGATTCCCGCAACGGATATCCCAGGCGCAAAGGCCATAAACCTGCAACAGTTCATTCTCCGCATGGTAGATGATTGTCAGTCGACCGAAGCTCAAAAGGATTTTGAAAAGGGTTTTGCTGAGTTTGAGCAAGCCGTCGATAAGAAGTACGGCGAGTCGTTCGCCGAGCTTTCTGCAGCCGATAAGAAGGCGTTCCTTACTGAGCTCGACAAGACGGCGAAAGCTGAGCGCGAAAAAGAAGATCTGAGTCCGCTGTCAAAATTCTATTCGACGACCAGGCGGTATGCAATACAGGGATTTACTTCATCGGAATATGTACTTACGAATGTGTTGCCCTACAATATGATTCCGGGCAAATTCATAGGCTGCGTGCCCATCACAGATAAGAACGACATCAAAACGGTAATCGGATGAACTTTCAGGGAAGCGAAAAAACGAATACATACGAGGCGATCGTCATTGGTTCAGGAATCAGTGGCGGATGGGCGGCGAAGGAATTGGGCGATAAGGGCGTGAAGACGCTCGTGCTTGAACGTGGTCGCAACGTAGAGCACCTCAAAGATTACCCAACCACGAATATGAAACCGTGGGAATTTGAGCACCGCGGGCAGATGCCGGAAGAAGTTGTGAAGGCCAATCCGGTCGTAAGTAAATGCTATGCATTTCGCGAGGACGCAGCGCATTTTTTTGTGAAAGACAACGATCATCCTTATATACAGGAAAAGCCTTTCGATTGGATTCGTGGATACCAGGTAGGCGGTAAGTCGTTGCTTTGGGCGCGACAGACGCAGCGTTGGAGCGACTTCGATTTCACGGGTCCCACGCGCGATGGGTTTGCTGTTGACTGGCCCATCCGTTATGAAGACCTTGCACCATGGTATAGCCACGTTGAGAAGTTCGCTGGTATATCGGGAAATCGCGATGGCCTCGCGGAACTTCCCGATGGCGAGTTTTTGCCGCCGCATGAGATGACGTGCGTAGAAAAGTTCTTCCAGGACAAGGTAGCCGATCAGTATAAGGATCGTCACGTCATTATTGGCCGGGCGGCGCACATCACGGAAGCACAGCCTATCCATCAACAACAAGGAAGGGCAACTTGTCAATCTCGCAATCTATGTCAGCGGGGTTGTCCCTTCGGTGGTTACTTCAGCAGCAATGCGTCTACCATACCCTGGGCATTGCGCAGTGGCAATGTGACGCTACGTCCTGACTCGGTCGTGCATTCCATCATCTACGATGAGAAGAAGGGCAAGGCAACAGGTGTTCGCGTCATCGATGCAAACACGAAGGAAGCGGTAGAGTACTATGCCGATCTGATCTTTCTTAACGCGGCTGCTTTGAATAGTAATTTGATTCTGCTGAACTCCACTTCGTCGCGATTTCCGAATGGATTGGGTAACGATAGCGGCGTCCTCGGCAAGTACGTTGCTTTCCACAATTACCGGGCACGGATATCGGCGCAATACGAAGGACTACTGGAGTCAACTAAATACGGGAATCGTCCCAATGGCTGCTACATTCCGCGTTTCCGAAATGTGCGTAAGCAGGAGACAGACTTTCTTCGTGGCTACGCGGCAGGCTTCAGCGGGTTCCGTCACGTGGAAAGCAACCGCGATGGCGTAGGCGAAGATCTCAAAGCCAATCTCCTCAAGCCAACGCTTGGTATATGGGGCGTGGGTTCGCATATGATGGGGGAGACCATTCCGAAAGAAACGAACTTCGTGTCGCTGAGCAAAGATCAGAAAGATGCTTGGGGCATGCCGCTTTTACAAGTCAATGTCGACTATGATGACAACGACGAGAAGATGACGAAAGACTTCATTGAACAGTTCACGGAGATGTACGAGAGGGCAGGCTTCACCAATATTCAAACGAGCGACTCCAAGGCGGCACCAGGCCTCGACATTCACGAGATGGGCGGCGTGCGCATGGGCAAGGACCCGAAGACATCGATGCTGAACAAATGGCATCAGTTGCATGCTTGCAAGAATGTGTTCGTGACGGACGGTTCGAGCATGACCTCCACCAGCACGCAAAATCCGTCGCTTACTTATATGGCCTTTGCTGCGAGGGCGGTTGACCATGCGGTGAAGGAAAAGAAGAACGGCAACGTTTAATTATCCTGCTCCTTCACAGAAAACTCCTTAAGGCGTCGCCATGACGCTATATTGTACAATGGCATCAGGCCCCGCCAACCGGGCCCAAAACCTGGGCACCCGCCCTGGTTTTAATTGTCCATTGTCCATTGTCAATTTTCAATTCGGATTCTACCGCCTAATAACACGTTTTTTCTTACATCCGCGTTAACTCAGCAGTATCGCCTTGGCTAATCCAGGGTTTATTTCCGACTTTCGAGGTTTATACCACCGTGGAGCGCTTTCTAACATACTTTTTGGCCCTCCTGCTGCTGCCCGCTGCCCAATCATTTGGCCAGCGTCCGGCCAGTGCCAGCACGTTCGCGAGTTTTCCCGATAGTGTAAAATCCGTGCTCGACAAAACGCGGAATGCGGACGCCATGCGCGTAGCGGCCGATTTTTCTGCTGCCTGGGGCTCTTTGACGGCAGATCAACAGCAAACGGTTCGTGGCCAATTGTGGACGATGCGCAAGAAAAAGCTTTCCGTACGCCCGGTCATTACGGCCTATCTGGGCGCTGTTTCGGCTGGACGCAGTGAGGGACAAAAGCTTCGCTCATTTCTGACTGTAACCGACAAAACGCTTGAAAACGAGCCTCCTGCCATTATTGCCAACTTCTTCGAAATAAGCCGCACCTTATTTGCCCGTCACGCACTGCACTATGAAAAGGCATTCCGGCTTTATGCAGGCAGCGGCGATTTCACATTCGACTATGTTGTACCGGCCCAACCGTTCGACTTGAATGAACCTTCTCCGACGGCATCTGCCGACGATCAAAATTACAGCGAGTCACAGCCGATCGATGCCGATCAGCCGATTGATACGTCATACCAAGTAGCTCCACCGTTGTGGATGACACCTCCACCGCAGCCAATCGCCGAAGGACCGGTTGTGCGCTTCCCCCGCGTAACGCTCACGTTGGTGACGCCTTATGATTCCGTATTCCTGCGCGATGCGAAGGGTGCAGTCTCTGCAAGGAGCAGCCTGTTTATTGGTGAAGAGGGGGTGTTTGACTGGACGTCTGCCGGGCTCGGCCCCGAGGTGGTGCGATGCGATCTGGTAGCGTACAACTTCGGCATCAAGAAACCGGAAGTGAAGGCTGATCTTGCCAAGCTGAGCTATTCTGGTAAAACACCCGGAGTGATCCCCGGAACGTTCGAATACCGTTCAATGGCACGTCGCGACTCCGCACTCGTCACGTATCCCCGCTTCAAGTCGTTTCAGAATGACCTGGCTATTCAGGGCATTGCCGATCAGAACGTCAGGTATAAAGGCGGTTTCTCGCTCTTTGGAGCCAAAATTGGCAGTACCAATGTAACCGGCGACCCCGCGACGATTGAGATATATCACAACGGACAGAAGAGACTCATCGCCAGGTCCACAGGCTTCCAGTTTCTTGACTCCACGATCGTAGCCACGCGGTCAAGTGTAAACATTCCAGTCGACGACGACTCCATTACACACCCGGCTGTGCGTTTCAAATACTATTTTGGAAAGGACAGTTTGCAGAAGGTCGTCCTGCAAAAGGATAAAGGTCTCATGAAACACACGCCTTACACGGCAACGTTCTTCAATGTCGATTTGGCGGCCGACGTTATTCGATGGGATCTGTTCTCAGATAGTCTCGACATGCAGATCGACGGAGGTAGAAATACGATACCGCTCATTGTCGAGTCGTTCGATTTCTACGACGCGGAAGACTATCGCCTGCTCAGCGGTAAAGGCTTTAAGTTTCATCCGTTAGCCCTTGCTGCCAATTATGCGCTGCGCAATAACATTCGTGATTTTTATAGCGGCGATCTGGCGCAATTTGGCAAGCAGGATCCCCGGGAAGTGAAGATGGCCGTCGAATTCCTCGCCGAAAAGGGATTGGTTGATTATTCCCCACAGACCGACCTGATCCACATTAAGGATCGTGCGATATCGATGTACAAGTCCTTCAAGGGCGACGCAGATTACGATAACCTGAAAATCCATTCCGTGATCGACAGCTTGCCGAATGCGACCGTGAATTTTAATAAACACTATATGCTTGTTCGCGGTGTGGAGGAATTCAAAGTGAGCGACTCGCTTAACGTGCGCATCCAGCCAGACAGTGGTATCATTAAGTTGCTTAAGAACCGTGACTTCGAGTTTGATGGAACGATCACAGCCGGAAACTTTGAAATCAGTGGAAAAGGTTTCCGGATGAATTACGACAGCTTCCTCATCAAGTTATCGCTCATTGATTCGATCAACTTTTACGTTACAGAAACCAACGCCCGCGGACAGTCCCTGCGGCGCAAAGTGAACAACTCGATGGTGCCCAGTGATTCTGCCGGCGTTAGTGCCGGTGGGCTGAAGGCCGGACAATCGGGTATGTTATACATCAGTAAAGCCAACAATAAGTCGGGTAAGGCCAAGACCGGGCAGTTTCCGCGACTCGACGCCTCTTCGGGAGGTGTGATCTACTTCGATCGCCCCGAAGTGCTGGGGGGCGTGTACGATCGTTCTATTTACTTCAAGGCCGATCCGTTTGCGATGGATAGTCTGAACAATACCGATAAAGCTTCTGTCAGCCTCGGGGGGACGTTCAACTCGAGCAAGATGTTCCCAACCTTCCAGGAAAAGCTGAAGACCCAGCCCGACAAATCACTAGGGTTCGATCACACGATTCCCCACAGCGGCTACAAATTATATGATGGCAATGCGAAAATGACTGGTGAGATCTCCATGAACAGCCGCGGCCTGCGCGGCAATGGAACCATTAGTTACCTCGCGGCGTCTGTTACTGCCAATGATATGGTGTTCTATCCCGATTCTGTTCTGGCTACAGGATTGGAGGCAGGCATTACCGCGAAGCAGATAGGAGGCATTACCTTCCCTGATGCGACCCTTACCGACTTTGAGATGAAATGGTATCCGAAGAAGGATCAGATGAAGATCAAGAACGTGAAGTCCCCATTCAATTTTTACGAAGGCACAGCACAAATGCAGGGAACCGTAACCGTTTCGAAAGACGGCGTTGGAGGTGCGGGTAAACTGGAGACTCGTGGCACCGAATTGATATCTCGCTACATGCGTTTCAATACGAACGATTTTGAAGCAGCACACGCGCGCCTTAAAGTAAAGAGCGACGATCCGGACAAACCGCTGCTGCAGGGTACGAACGTGAAGATCAAGTTTAACCTGGAGCAGAATTACGCAGATATAAGTCCGGAGGTAGCCGGCGTGGCGGCAACCACATTTCCCTTCGCGCAATTCAAAACCAGTATTCCGGAAATGCGCTGGGATTTGAACGAACAGAAGATCACGATGAAACGCGATCTGGATGTACCGCTGGAAGATTCTTATTTCTATACCACGCGCAAGGAACTGGATTCACTGCATTTCAACGCAGAAAGCGCTGAATACGATTTGAAGACGCAGGAGTTAAAAGTGAAAGGCATTCCCTATATCATTGTAGCAGATGCCAAGATAACTCCTGAGAACAACGAGGTGCTCATCCTCGAAAACGCCAAGATTGGCACGCTTAAGAATACAACCATAATCCTCGATACGCTGAATGGTTATCACCGGCTTACGAACGGCGTGGTCGATATTATCTCGCGCAAGGAATTCACCGGACATGCTACGTACCAGTATGTGAACTTCCTCAACGACACTTTTGCGATCAAGATGACCGACTTCAGGCTTGAGCCGATCTCGGATGACGAGCAGACCCGCCGCTCGTCGAAGAGGACAAGCTCGGCAGCAAAGATGCAGACCGTTGCCACGGGGTCGGTGGCGCCTGAGGCCAACCTGGTACTTGGGGCAAGCATGTTTTACAAGGGCGACATGATTATGTATGCGACGCGTCCCGCCTTACAACTGGATGGCTACATTAAACTGGACATCAAGAACATCAAGGACTATAACACCTGGATCAAGTATGACCAGACAGGGGATGAAACCGACGTCGTTGTTGACTACAATAATGCCATTTCAGAGGAAGGTCAGAAGCTGAGCGCAGGCTTGCACGTGAACGGCAACGACAACACGCTGTACATTACCTTCATGAGCCCCAAGAAGTCGGACGACGATGAGGACTTTTTTGTGCCCAACGGCAAACTCCTGTACGACACCGCCACACATGAATTCAAGATCGAAGACATGGAGAAGGCGGCCGGTAACAAACTTTCCGGTCAACTGTTCGCATACAAAGACGAAACCAGGCAAGTTCGGTTTGAAGGCCCTATCAACCTCTTCCAGGGATCGAAGGACTTCAATGTAACGGCGTCGGCATTGGGTCAGGGCAACCTCGAAACCAATGAAATCCGGATGAACTCCTTCATGATGATGGAGAACTCCGTTCCCTTACCGGCTTACGAAATCATGGCGAAGCAAATTGCCGAAGTGATCAAGATAGAGGGTGCTGACGAAGGCCTGGGCGATCAAACGGAACTGCTCTACAAGATTGCTGACTTCCTCGGGGAGAAGGCGGTGAAAGAGTTTGAACAGAAGAGCCTTCAGGGATACGTTTCATTGGGTACCTATCCGCAGTTTGCCAAGCCGATCGTGTTCTCAAATGTAAATTTGAAGTATTCCGAAAAGCACAAGGCCTTTTTTAGCGAAGGAAAACTAGGGGTATCAAACATTTTACGCACCGATATCAACGGAGCTTTTGAAGGATTCATGGAAGTAAAGAAGAGCGAGGATGGTGTGCCCGTTTTCCACGTGTTTATCAAGGCTTCGCCAGAGGCGTGGTACTATTTCGGACTCGAAGACAACCGACTGCTGGTGCAGTCATCAAACAGCGACTTCAATGCGATCGTTGCCAAGAAGACTAACGCCGGTAAATCGAAGATAGGTGAAATCGCTTTCGTACCCGGCAGCGACGAAGAGACACTGGCCTTTATCAATCGCTTCCGCAGGGATTATTTTGACAACGATGTTCCGTACTCTTTAAGCGAACCTTCTTCGATCATCAAGAAGGCGGATACGCAGGAGAAGAAGAAGACGGAGGACGATGGGTTTTAATTCATTTTGAAGACCTACCTCTGCCGTGGCGGTAAGCCCTCCAATTACTAATTACTGATTATTCATTATTAATTCATTGTTTGTTTCTTCTCTTCATTACGTCCCTCCACGTAGTAAGGATGATCTTATTTTCGGTGATAAACTTCTTAAAAGCCGGATCCGTCATGGCTAGCAGGTCGGCCTTTCGGGTGAGGCCTGAGGAAGAGATTTCGGCGAATTTAGGAGAGGGTTCGGTACAGTGCATGATCACCATGGTGAGTCCGGGTTTTAAGGCCCTAATGGACGCGATGTAGTTGGCCGTCGCCTCTTTTCTCAGCGCAGCTTCGTCGTAGTGCGTTTTAAACTTTTCGTATTTCCACCCATAGCTGACATTGTGAAGGTCGTCGAGGACAGGCAGCCCGGCGTCCCACAACGTTTTGCCCAGGGCCGTCATTTGCTTGCCAAAAGCCTCAGCCTGAGGGTTGCCATCGCGCTTTAATTCTTCTACGATGGCCGTATTGTGTCCACCGGGTATCATGACCGGGATCTTGTTCTCTATGCCGAGCCGAACGTATTGGCGGATATAGTCCGGCGATCCGAAAAGCGTGCCCATGTGCGAATCAAGATGTGTTGGATCGAAGCCCATACCCCGGGCGCGTTCGAGTTGTGCCTTTATTTCGTTGTATACTTCATCGGCGCTTGCATGCTTCACGACTTCCTCAACGGACCCCCACAGCGCACCTTGCGTGTCGACCAGGCCAGGTACGGCGGGTTTGCCGGCCAAGGGCCCCCAGCGGTAGTTATCCCATTCTGAGGTAAGGGTTAGATGAAGGCCCGCATCCGTAAGTGGATGCTGTTTCAGAAACGAAACGAATCCGGGCACCCAGGGGCAGGGCATCATGACGCTAACGGAGGTAGCTACTCCCTCGGTCATGGCTTTGATAGCGCCTTCGTTAGAATCAAGTGACATCCCGGCGTCGTCGACGTGGAGGATGAGCACCCGCGCATCTTTGGGATAACCCAGTTGCTCTGCCCAGGTCTGGGCCGATGCATAAGAGGTACAGAACAGGAAAGGCGACAGGACAAGTGCTGCTCGAAAACCTTGCTGCAAAATGCTGAACTTGAACTTGATCTTAAGAAACTGACCAAAGCCTGGTTTAGCCGGAACGATTGTGGAAAGGGTCATAACACTGGTTGATATCAGCTAAATTACAAAATCATCCAGGTGTTTTGAGAAAGGCAGGAGCTGTTTAAAAAGAAATCCGCCGTCGCCCTGTGTGGGTTAAACATTTCTGAAAGCCTGGCTGATCTACGGCTAAATGAAAGTGAAGCCGAACTGGTGAAAGTTGCATAATCGTTAATGGTTCGTGTAACAACTCGCGGCAAAATTCCGTCTTGCTGAAGATATCAATGGTCGTAAAAATCCACCCTGCAAGGGACAACATGAGAACACTCCTATTTCTAGTACTGCTGTCCGCAAGAGCGTTATTCGGCCAGGACAATATTCTATCCATCAAGGGTAAACTGATCGACAAAATCTCTCAGGAGCCCATCCCGTATGCGTCGTTGCAGGTGGTAGGCAGGTCCATTGGGACAACCACCAACGAAGATGGAAGATTTGTTTTTCATGTGCCAGCCTCCTTCAATGGCGATACCCTTCGCGTATCTGCGCTTGGATATGATCACTTTAAATCGGTGATAAACGCTACGACAACGCAGGAACAAGTGATAGAGCTCAAGCCAAGCATTACGTTGTTGGACGAAGTCACTATAAAGGCCTCCAGGAAAGCGCTGACGGGTAAAGAGATCGTGAAGCAAGCAGTGTCAAATATTGCGTCGAACTATCCTATGAATCCATTCATGATCGAGGGATTTTTTCGGGATATGCAAAGGGAAAACGACAAGCCAGTAGAGTTGCTAGAGGCGGCGCTCCGGTTCCGTTACAAAGATTATAATCCCGGCTATGAGAACGTGGAAATTGTGGAAGTCAGGCGAAGCTTTAACAACAGGCATCCTGTGAACGGAACTTATGACCGACAGAATTCCATCCTCGATCTCATGGAGGACAATTACGTTAAGCATCGCTTTGGCCCGTTGCGCGTAAAAGGTTGGAAGTTTAACGTCGACAGCATTGTCACATTTAATAAGCGTACGGTGTACAAAATATCGGGGACGGCCAGCGCAAGCGAATCCACGATCATTTATATTGATAGTGAAACGTTTGCCATTCTAAAGCTGGAATTAAAGAACCAAATGGTCAATGGGCAGTACTACAGGCGGTACCTGAATCTTCCCGATCCGTACGGGCTGCAGGAGACCTCGTTCAGAATGCTGTTTGAGTTTCAGGAAATTGATCATAAGATGTACCTCAAATATCAGCGGGAAGAGGATTCTTACAACCTGCTCAACAAGACTAGTCAGGAGGTAATCATCAAACAGTCATTTGTAAAGGAACTGTTTGTGAATAACGTCATAGTCAATTCTGGGGACATCCCGGCGGGTGAGTTGATGAACTACAATCGAAGCGTGGAAGGTCAGGCTACCAATTATAACGCGGATTTTTGGAAGTATTATAATGCCCCTATGGAAACCTCTAACGATAGTAAGATCATTGAAGAACTTCAGGGCTCTGCACTGCTGCGTAAGTGAAGGGCGCATAGATGCTATCCCCGGAGCTGCTCCAGGAGATAAAACGTGTAGTTTCTATCAAGGTAATGATTGACGATGAGGAGCTTTCTGATTCTATTGGACACTTTGACTTCGGTCGTAGTGGTGGTACGTGGAACCGTCTGCCCTTTCAGTATGTTTGCTCCCAGCCACAACGCGAAGCCATCGGCCGTACAATACTCGCCAGTAAGATGCTTGTAGCGGGCCTGCGGTATCGTTGCCATTGCTCCGTCGGCCAGTGACTGGATGGAATGATCGCGAACAATATCGCCTGAAAATCCGGCTATCCAAAGGTCTAGTTCATTAATACGAGTATTGTTAGCAGCCAGAAATGAATCGAGTTCGCCGTGAAGTTCTTCGGTAGTAGGTTGAAATAATCCGTGTGTCGCTGTCAGGCGCCCGAGCGTGTGCATGGATTGCATCCCCGAAAGCAGGAAGAATGCGGCACCCTCTCCTTGAAGGGAACCAGATGTGGGGTAGTTATACAACTTCATGCTATCGATCGGTTCCTTCTTGAAGTGCTGGTCGCGAGCTACAGATTTGTTTTGCACGCTGGCGGCTTCATCGTACGCACCCACCAGCAGGCGCAGTTCGGGATTATCTTGTATTTGAATGATCGCGTCGTCGAGTGCGCTTCCCAGTGCATAACCCTTGCTTACATAGGTATTATTGTATCCCGTACATTGCAAAGATAGCCCTACAATTCCGGCGAGTGCATTGTAGGTTCCCTGCATGAAGAAAGTCGGCGTGAGTTGCTGTTCATTGCGTTCCAGGATCTCGCGCAGAAACTTTTCCGTCTCTTCGAGAAATCCATAGCCCGTAGCCGTTATGATACCGTCGGGCCTGTCAATGCCGGCGTTTCGCAGGCAGATGATAGAGGCCGTGAGGCCGATGCGAAGCATGCGACTGAGCCGGCGAAGCTGCGTGGGAGGAATGTACGATTTGAAATCGGGCAACTGACAAGAGAGCACGTTGCCTTTGTAATTGATGGGCTCGGCAAGGAATGAACCATCGAACGTTCGCTGTGGCGAGATACTAGCCGTACCGTTGATGTATATGTGGGCTTTGCCTTGCATATTCAGACAGCGGATAACAATAGGGAAGAAGTATTTCCGCCAAAACCGAATGAGTTTGATAACACGTGTCGTATGGGCACGTCTTTAATCAGTTCTGTGGCTGGGCTGATGGCCAGTTCGGCCATAGGATTTTTGAAATTGAGGCTGGGCCAGACCATCCGGTTATGAAGCGCCAGAATGGAATAGACGGCTTCTATGCTGCCTGCTGCGGCGAGGGTGTGACCGGTGTAGGGCTTGGTGGAGCTGAAAGGGGGCAGGTGATCAGCAAAGAGTCGCTTCATGCCGGTGCCCTCCGACAGGTCATTGTTTTCGGTTGCCGTACCGTGTGCATTGACATAGCTGACCTCACGCGCGTCGATACCCGCATGGGAAAGCGCCAGCCGCATCGCCTTGAGGGCGCCGGTTCCATCGGGCGACGAGGCCGTAATATGATGTGCATCGTTGGCATTGCCAGCTCCGGCGAGCACGGCGAGCGGCGTCTTGCGAAGGCGTTCAACCCGTGCGGCGGATTCCAGTACGACGTAAGCGGCTCCTTCCCCCAGGTTGAGTCCGCTGCGTGTTGCGTCGAACGGGCGGCAGTGTTCGTGGTCGAGGATCATGAGTGCGTTGAACCCATTGATCGTAAACTTGGAGAGCGCTTCACTGCCGCCGCAGATAACACAATCGAGTCGGCCACTGCGAATGAGTGCCGCGCCTTGCATGATGGTATTGGCCGATGAAGAGCAAGCCGTGCTCAGGGTAGCCACATAGTTGTGTATCCCTACCAGGTCGGCCAGGCGCTCCGTGTGGTCTCCGGGTATCGCGGTATCGGCAAATTGTTCGAATTCGCCTCGTCGGTCGACGGCGACTATGTTGTTAAAATCCCGCTCAAATTCGCGTATCCCACCCGTTGTGGTAGATGAGAGAAGTCCGGACCGGTGCAGATCGCTGGCCGAAAGTCCGGCGTGATTGATCGCTTCGCGCAAGGCGACGAGTCCGAGCAGGGTGGTGCGTGTCAGACTGGGTCCTTTGGCCGCAGCGATAGTGCGCAACTCGTCGTCTGCGAGTTTGACCTCGCAGCAACGCAAGTCATGGCTGTGGACGGTTTTCAGAAAGTCGATATCACTGTAGCCATGGCGTTGATCGACGAGGGATTGAAGATTTTCTTCAGCGTTTTTTCCAATCGAGGTAATGATGCCGTAACCTGTGATATACACACGTCCGCCTCTGTTCATGCCGGCGTTCGGTTAGCATGGATATATTCCGCCATGGTGCGGATGCTGTAAAAGATATGACGGCCCTCTTTGGGGTCTTTGAGTTTTATCCCATAGTTCCGGTCCAGGAGTACGACGAGCTCCAGAGAATCGATGGAATCGAGTCCCAACCCTTCACCAAACAATGGCGTGTTCTCATTGAAATCCGGTGGAAGCATCTCCTCGAGGTTCAATTGCTTGATGAGTTCCTGCTTCAGTTCCTGTGCGAGTTCGTCTACGGTTTGCGACATGAATCTTTTGGTTTGGCTATGAGATCGTCCGGGAGTTATGGATTAACACGCTGGCCGTTAAGGTCACGAGCGCAAATCCCAGTAAACGCAGGATGTTGGGCAATATCGCGCCAAAAGAGGCCTGTCGTAAAAATAAGTCATTAAAGGACTCGAGCCCCCAACTCATAGGGGAAAATCGGCTTATGGTCTGCAAAATCTCTGGCATGACGTAAATAGGTACCCATACCCCGCCAATAGCCGACAGAATAACAACAGAGACGGAGCCGAACGATAGCGCCTGTTGCGCTGTCCGGAAATAAACCGCGATGAGCGTGCCGTATCCCGTCGCTGCCATGGCCACACAACAAGCTGTTAACAGGATAAGGGCGCTACTTCCGCCAAGCACGAGTTGTTCGAGGCCGAGCAGCGGCATAATCAAGATGCCCACGGCGACCATCATCACAAACTGCAGGAGGCAGACGATAAAATAGAAAAAGAACTTGCCGGTGATCACAGCGAACTGCGAACCGGCGATGAGGCGAAGGCGCAGCATGCTGCCTTCTTCGCGTTCATTGATAAAGTTGCCAGCCAGCGGATACAGGATAAAGAACATAGCGAACATGGTCCATGCGGGAACGTTATGTTGCACGGAATTCATCATCAATCCCGCAAACTTATTTTCCGCGGCGTAGCGCTGATCGACCGCGGCAATTTGCGACAGGTCGAATGCGATCTTTTTACTGTCGCTTTTGCCTTCGGAAAGTTGTTCCTGCAGTTCGTCCAGTAGCCAGGTAGTTTGCACATTCGCGATGATTTTTTCGATACCACTGGTAAGCGACTGGCGATAGTTCGCTTTTATGGCCGGATCAACCAAAACTTTCAACCGGATCGTTGGGATGACGAGGTTGTCGGAGGTATCAGCCTCCATGCCGAAATTGGCGAACACCTTCGTGATAAGCTGTCGCGTCTTTCGCCGCAACGTTGCACTTACCTGCGGCTCGAGAATGATGGCAGCCTTGTATTCACCATCGTGCACCTTTTGTCTCGCCACAAGGGAATCCGTTTCTTCAACGAGGTTGACCTGTCCTGCCGCCTGAAAGGATTTTCGGATTTTATTGCCCAACGAATCGGCGTCCATATCGACCAGTAAAACATCGAGCTTCAGTTCCTGGTAATCCCTGAAGGGTGCATCCTGCACGAGCGCCATCACTATTACCAGTGCCAGGGGCATGATAAAGATGAGCGCCATGCCACCGGGGTCGCGGATAAGGAGCAGAAATTCTTTGTATATGGTCGAGAGTATCTTCAATCCCTGATATTTTTCCCGGTAAGTTTCAGAAAGAGGTTCTCCAGGTTTGAGCATTCCGGGTGTAGTTGCATCACCGCTTCGCGTGTTCCGGACGCGACGAGCTGCCCCTCATCGACCACGGCAATGTGCGTACATATTCGTTCAGCCTCCTCCAGTACGTGCGACGAATAGATGATCGAGGTTCCGGATTTTTTAAGCTGTTCAAGAAAAGCCAGTATCATGTTTCGCGATTGAACGTCTACCCCGGCCGTTGGTTCATCGAGAATGACGAGGCGCGGATCGTGAAGCAAGGCGGCGATCAGGTTCAGACGACGCTTCATACCACCCGAGAACGTGTGTACTTGCTTACCCGCCTTTTCAGTAAGACCGAACGTAGTTAAGTATTGGTCAATGCGTGCCTTCAGGTGTTGGCTACTCAGTCCATACATCCGTCCGAAATAATTGAGATTCTCCCGGGCGGTTAGTGTGGGGAAGAGCGCGATCTCTTGCGGGGCCACGCCGATCTGCCGACGGACCTCGTTCGCGCGGGCGTTAACGTCCAGGCCCATCACCGTTACTTTACCCTGATCGGGACGGGTTAGTCCGCACAGTATCATTACCGTTGTTGATTTGCCGGCACCATTAGGGCCCAGCAATCCAAAGACGGCTCCTTCCGGTATACTCAATGACAAGTCGGAGACTGCCGGCTTACCCGTTTTGACATATGTTTTGGTAAGGTGTTCGAGCTGAACGACGTTCATTTAGTACGGCTCTCTTCAAAGAGTTCAGAGAATATTTCGTGTTCCCGACGTGACACCGAAGCCAGCATGTCGCCAAGTTCGGCGAAGGTGCGTGTATCCGATTTACGATTCTTGCACACACGGCCTGCGTAGTAAGCGAAGTCGCGCAGCTGATCGCCGCTCTTGGTTAGTTGCTGCGATAGTTGAAAAAGCTTTTCATTTTTCAAGCGGGCCGCAACATTATCGAGAAAGGCCGCTTGAATGAAGCGAAATCCGGCGCCGCCCGTTCCAATTTCTTCCTGCATTCGTATCACATTGCCGAGCCACTGAATTGCTTTTCGGTCACCAATTCGTTCAGGCCACTTGCGCAAGCGACCCGCCAGGTAATTCATCCCTTTTGAGCCGATCAACGGTACGGGTATGCTTGTCATGTCCTTGCTCGTTTGCTTGATCCCCTTCCAGATTGCCTGGTCGAGATTGTAATCTCCGGGCAATTTCACCGGGTAATACATCCGGCCACTGGGTTCTGGCATTCCCTTCGCGAACCGTGCACGCACGAGATCGTCGTAGGAAATTTCCGTGGTGTATTCCATCACCGGGTCGCTTACCAGGTACTGCCCGTTTTGTTTGCCGAAGACAATGATATTGTGAGCATTGAAATGAAACCGGTAGGCAGCAGGCAGATAGTTCAAATAAAACACCGAAGTGAGCATACCCACAGGCTGACCCTCGCCGAGCTTTCGATCGAGTGCTTCCATGGCAGCCTTCGGCGTAGAGAATTTCTTCCGTTCAATGGAAATACCAATGCGTTCGGAAAAACGCTTAAAAACCTGTCCGGGCCAGATGCGGTAAGCAGTAGCCGGAATTCCATTCACCCGTATAAAAGGCAAGTAGGCAAAGAACAATCCCGAACCGATTCCGAAAACCATGGGCTCATCGAAATCCATTCCATGGAATCTCAACAGGTTCGACACCACCCCACTTTCGCAGTGGGCCGATTGTTTATGAGTAAAGTCAACTTTCATCTGTCCAGCCTGAATCTAATTAATTCGTGTCGTTAATGCCCGTCATATCCTCCGTAAAGATCGTTCGGATGAAATCGTCCATGATCAGCTATCGCGTTGGTCCGCGTGTTGCTGATGGACATATACCTTCTTCAGCCGTTCGATATCCGTGAACTCGTCGACGGAGATCCGAAATGTGTAGGCGTATTTTTCGAGTTGCTTGCGACTTAGACGCTTAAAGAAGTAGGGTTTGCAATGCAGCCGCACCATCAACCCAATCGTGCCTGCATAACCGGCAACCATGCCGTAATTCATGATGTTCTTCCTGATAAAATAAAGCAACGGACTGGCCTTGTCCTGCAAGACAAGCTCGAGGGCATCTTTGACATCGTCGTTTACGACGTCCCAGGCCTGCTGCATAGCTACGGTTTCAGGTTCCCAGCCAATGCTGTTCACTTTTACGTAGTGGCCCTTTTCGTCGGTAGCGTAATAAAGTTTCGCCAGTTTGCCTTCGTTCAGATTCTCCTGGTCCTGAGGTACCTGTTCCTGATTCATAGGTATACATTTATCCAGCCGGGAGGCGCAGGCCTCACCCGTGGCATCAAACCACTGTCAACAACGCGTAACCGTAATTGAATCGCGCGCTTTCCGGAACCATCATCAACAGTCGATCTCCTTCCTTCAAGCGACCCGAATGAAAAAGTTCTTCCAACATAAGATAAGGTGACGCAGCACCAACATTCCCCACCCACGACAGGTTCGTGAACCAACGCGTCTGTGGCACGTTCATGCCCAAATCAGCCAAACCCTTCTCAATTCTTGACGCAAAATATTGCGACGACAAATGCGGGAGGAAGTAGGTAATACTATCGAGGTCGAGTTGTTTCTCTTTAACAAGTTCCTTCAGCAGTTCGCCGCCCTTGCGCACGATGTTGTCACCGAGCAATTTAGTGTCTTGCTTGATAGCAAAGACCGACTGAGCCGTCCATTGTGCCTGGTCCATATCGCTCCATCCGGTGAACTTACCCTTCTTATCGAACACAGCCCCGGCGTACATGCAGGGAGGAAGTTGATTGGCGAACGACCGCTGTTCGAGCCAGTCGATACGCAACGACAGACCCTTCGGATTAGGCTTCGCCTCCAGCAATGCAGCGCTCGAGCCATCTGAGAGCATGAAACGAAGGAAGTCCTTTTCAAACGCGATGATTCCGTCTCCTTCAAGCTGTTTTACCTGCTCAGCTTCCTCTTTGAAGAATTGAGCAAGCATCCATTTTGAAAAGCGTTCAGAACCGGCGCACACGGCATTGTCGGCAGCCCCGGATAAAACAGACAGGTATCCAAACTTTAAAGCCTGAATGCCGGCGCTGCAGGCCCCTGTACAAGAGTTAATTTCCACCTCGTGCGCACCCAGTTCTCCGTGCACCATGGCCGCGTGAGCGGGCAGCAATTGATCAGGAGACGTGGTTCCGCACGAAAGCACGTCGACGTCGGCCATCGAGAAGTCTTTGTCGAAAAGCTTTTCGATGGCAAGCTTGGTCAGTTCTGCGTTGGTGTGCGTAGTGTTCCCCGACCGATCAAGTGCATAGTATCGTTTCTTAATCTGATTATTTCTGAGGATAAGTGGTTTGGCCTTGGATGATTGATTGTTGATCAGTCCCAGGATACTCTCCATCTCATCGTTAGATACAGGTTCATTAGGTAAAAAACTGGCTAGTCTCGTAATGTAAACACTCCTGTTCATCCTCTTCCTCCGTTTTTTTGGGCTATTTAAGGGTTTTAAAAGTTTGAAAGCCCGAAAGTACTTTTTTCCCGAAACAATTAAAACTATTTGAGCCGTCGTACAACCGTTAGGTATCGACCTTTATTTGTAAGTTTTTCAACGACTTCGAAAAGTTTTACAGAATAGTAGCGGCTAACGCAGGGACGTTTGCTTGTAATAGGCGACTTCGTCGTTCAGCTGTCTGCGGTTGGTCATCAACATTATTTTCGAAAGTGTCCAAAGCAATGGCGAGAGTACAAAGATCGCCGGAAGCAATACATACAAAAACGTGTAGACCCTGATCTTTCTCCCGGTGGAATATAGGGTCCCACCAGAGGCAATAAAGCGCGACCATACGGAAAATCCCTTTTGTCCGCGCTTTTCCAGCAGAATAAGGCTTGGCTTCACTTCCACGGCACCTTGCTTCAGCAGTTCGTGCTGCAGGTTGGCGAAATCATTGCGATCGAGTCCTTGGGAAATTGTTTCCCCAAATTTTTTTGCTTCGCGGATATCCGACTCGGATACACCAGCCGGCGGGAAGAACAGAAACGCATCTTTCTTCCCGGTGAGTAACCAACGCAAGATTGTCACGAGACTCACCAGATTTCCCGAGCGGTCCACTAAAGCAATGTGCCCCTGCAACCGGGCGTTCGCATCGATCAAACGTTTCTTTACTTTTTCCTGTGCACCTAACCACATGTTTCGGCAGCCGAGAATGGTGACTACATTTTTGTTCGACAATATTCGCTTGCCATCTTCGCTCTGCAAGAACGAGCCAATAGGTCTTGACGGCGATAAAAACCAGGGCTGATAGCCCAGCACGACAAGGTCATAAGGTTCAAAGGCCGCACTCGACAAGGGCTTAAGGGGAAGCGGTTTCTGCTGGAAAGTCTCGGGAAACGCATTAAAGAATGTGTAAGCACTCCAGGGGAATGGATACTTTTCTGTGGGCTGAATCACTTCGAAATGCACGTCATGTCCGGCTGCAACAAGGGGTGCTGAAAGCGATTGAAGTATCGACAACTGTTGACCAGATTGCGAGTAGTAAAGCATGAGAACCTTTTTCTTCATGGAGGCGAGATTGAATGCAAAAATAATTGACAATTGACAATTAACAATTCCGGGAGGGCCTATCGGCCCTTCTATATTCCCTGCAGTTTTTTCTGAAATTTAACGGTTGGTATGTTCGAGTAGCAGTAATTCGGGTCTCCGATAAGCTCAGCGTCTCTTTACCCAAGCCCCGATAGAGGCTCCCAAATTGTCAATTGTCAATTGTTAATTTCAATTCTTCCTCAGCAGCACCTGCAGCGTCGAGCGCGACGATTGCTCAAGCAATACACCTGGGAGATTGCGAAATTTGTCGAACGTTTGGGCGTCGTAATTCTTTACCGTGATCAGGGTGAGTCCCGTGTTGTAATAGACTTCGAAGGATGGTTGCAGACGCGCGATAAGCTTTGTCACCTTGCTCTCGCGAAAGTCAATGCAGAACGAGAAGGAAATGGCTGAATTCTGCATGACATTAATGCGAATGTCGAGTTCCATCACGGTGGCAAAGATTTGTCGGAGCTGGTCTTCGGAGATGAACGTGTAGTCGGTTACTTTACAGGAAATCAGGCATTGGTTCTCCTTCCACACGATAAGGGGCGGGAGATGATCGACTATGCATTCGTGAATCTTCGTGCCAGGCAAGGAAGGGTCCTCGAAATTCTTGACGTATAGCGGAATGCGCTTGTTGGCAAGTGGCTTGATCGTTTTCGGGTGTATGACGGAGGCACCATAGTATGTCATCTCCGCTGCCTCCCTGAATGGCAGTTCCTCGAAAATGATAGGATTGGGATACTTGCGCGGATCAGCGTTCATGACGCCGGCAACATCTTTCCAGATGGTGAGGGAATCTGCATTTAGCGAGGCCGTGAAAATGGCGGCCGTGTAGTCCGATCCTTCGCGACCCAGTGTAGTAGTCAATCCGTTGGGCGTTCGCCCCATGAATCCCTGCGTGATGATTATATTGGATTGAAGGGTCTCGCGAAGCGAAGCAATTCGTTCGGCAGTCCTTTTCCAATCTACTTTGCCTTCCCGAAAGGTGCTGTCTGTGCAAACGTAATCCCGTGCGTCTATCCACACCGTGGAAGGATGCACCTGGCGCAGATAGTGGTAAACAATGAGGGACGAAAGCAGTTCGCCGCAGCAGACCACCTGGTCGTAGACCTGGTCGACGTCAGCACTTTTCGAGAGCTCGGCCACCATGCCGTCGATCACCTGCATGAGGGCTGCATTTACGGCAGCGGGATCATCAAATAGGTTCGCAACGGTGTCGGTATGGTACCTGGCGAAGGACTCCAGCGTAGCGGCATATTCCTGGTGTGTGGCTGAGAGGTGGCAAATGCGCTCCAGCATGTCCGTTGTCTTGCCCATGGCCGATACGACCACGAGCAGTTGCTGGGGCGACGAACGCACGATCGACGTCACGTTCCGGATCCCTTCCGGACTTTTCAAGGATGCGCCTCCGAACTTGAATACTTTCATCCTTGCCGCGCCTATTTCTTTGCGCCTGACTCTTTCTTGTCGCTTTTAGCGGCCCCTTTCTTCTCAGGCTTAGCCTTTATTTCCGTCGCGTTCTCCTCCTTAGGCTCAACGTCAACCGGAACCTCGGCTACGGTTTCTTCCTTAGCGGGCACCTCTTGCTTTTCTTCGAAGATCTCCGGAACGTATTTCAGCAATACACTATACCAGCGCACGAGCTTTTTGATGTCGCTCACGTATACGCGGGTATCGTCATATTCAGGCAGTACCGATTTGATGAACGCTTTCAACTCAGCAGGATCCGCATTAGAATCGATGCCGGGATCAGCGCCAAATTCAGTATGAATTTTCTTCAGGATGGCTCCCAGCGGTACGGTTCCCTCTTTAGTAGTAGTGTAGATGGATATCTCGTGCAGCAACGACAAGCGATGGTTCGTAGTGGCGACCAGTTTCGTTTTCTGTTCGTCGAGCGACTCCAGGATCACACCCGACTTGGTCGGAGATAGGATCTTGAACAATCCGCCTTTACCTGATACCGTTGCAATTTCTGATAATGTCATGATCACGTTTCTTTTAAAGGGGGCAAAGCTAAATAAATGACCTCGAAAAACGCTATTTAATTTCGGCCCGCAGCGGGTTGTTGGTCATCGCTGAATTCATAAAATCAAACAATTCGTCGCGGCCTGTTCCCTTTTCAGAACTCGTTAGGAACAGGGGAGGAAGCTCCTCCCAGCTGGCCAACAAGGTACGTTTGTACAGCGCGAGGCTTTTTTGCAATTCGTTGGCTTTGAGCTTGTCGATCTTTGTGAAAACGAGCGCGATCGGAACACCCTTGCTGCCTGCCCATTCCATGAAGGTAAGATCGATTTTTTGTGGAGACAATCTCGTATCGATGAGAATGAAGAGGCAGTATAGATTCTCGCGTTTAAGGACATAGTTTTCAATCATCTTACCGAAGCCCTCCCGCGTGCTCTTGCTGACACTCGCATAGCCATAGCCCGGCAGATCCACCAGGTACCAGGTGTCATTGATCAGGAAATGATTGATGGTTTGGGTCTTGCCGGGTGTAACGGAGGTCTTGGCCAGCTTTCGCATGTTCGTCAGCATGTTGATCAGGGACGACTTTCCGACGTTAGAGCGACCAATGAAGGCAAACTCGGGACGATCGGGTGCTGGGCACTTCGCCACGTCGGCAAAACTGGATACAAAGGTAGCGGAATGTAGCTTCATTGGTTAAAGTAAAGATTGAACCGGAAAATACTAAGTTTGTAAAAGGCCGACACCTTATGTACTCGATTATATGCTGCTATAGTCGGCTATTTTCATATTTTGTGGCTAAATTAGAGGATATTTTACCGTAGCTTTACTGTTAAAACTTATTTTTCCACAATGTCCAGTATCCGTAGTGTACTGATTTTTTTAACTCTGTTTTTAGCCGTCTTAACCCCCTCGTTTAGCCAGCAAGATCCCAAGGAAACCGCAAGGCAGTACATGGAGCAGGCAGAGCTTATTATGGGCGAAACCAAGGCTATGGACGACGCCCGCGAACTGATGACCACGGCAGCCAACCTGGACACCACGTACATCAAAGCCAATTACGAGGCGGGCAGAATGCACCTTCTCACCGTGGGAAAAGACCGTGCGGTGACGTACCTGCTGCGTGTTTACCGACAGGATCCGGCCTACCGATTTGACATTGAGTACTGGATTGGCAGGAGCTACCAGTATGGCGAATCCTTCGACAAGGCCTTACAATTTTACACGCTCTACAAAGAGAAGCTAACCAAGAAATCGACGTATCAGGGAAAAGATAAAATCGACCTTGCTACGGTAGACCGGGCGATATTTGAATGCGAGAACGGGAAAGAGTTTGTGTCGCACCCCGGTAACTACTCGATCGTTAACATAGGACGCGAAATCAACTCGGAATTCGAAGATTATGCGCCCGTGCTGAATGAGGCAGAAGATGAAATCGTGTTTACGACCCGCCGCCGAGAAGACAACCTGAACCAGAACGTGTTCGACGATAACAAACCGTACGAAGATATTTTCACTTCGAAAAAGACGAGCGGTGCGTGGAGTTATGCCAAGAACTTGGGGCCGGTGGTGAACAACCCCTATCACGATTCAAACGTGGCGTTATCGGCCGATGGTAATATGCTGTTCCTCTTTAAGGATGAAGGGGGTGGCGACATCTTCTTTTGCACGCGAGAGGCAGGCAGTGAGTTTGGTGCGCCCATGCCTATGCCCGGAATCATCAACTCCAGCTTTGAAGAGAAGTCTGTATCGCTCTCCCCGGATGAAAAGACACTCTACTTTTCCAGTAACCGGCCCGGCGGTTTTGGCGGCCTTGATATTTATCGCGCAACCAAAGACTCGAAAGGGGAGTGGACGAACGTACGAAACCTGGGGCCCAACATTAACACAGACATGGACGACGATGGTCCGTTCATCGACTATGATGGCGTGACGCTGTATTTCAGTAGCAAAGGCCGCAAGGGCATGGGCGGATTCGATGTATTTAAGTCGACGTTCGATCCCGCGAAAAACGAATTTAGTGAGCCGGTTAACCTCGGCTATCCAATCAATACACCTGATGATGACATCTACATTGTGTTTTCTAAGGATGGCAAGCGAGCGTATTATTCCTCGGTCAGGGAAGATGGTATTGGTTATACCGATATCTATTTGATCACCATTCCGGAGGGCATCAAGAATGTTGACCCGACTACTGGGCCGACCGTTGTT
>Ga0193752_1000075_pt1 | contig 142777 bp, 134 predicted proteins | sample H1c1metaG_FD_144924 | JGI IMG/M metagenome (GOLD analysis project Ga0193752, IMG submission 144924) | Soil microbial communities from a riparian zone of the East river system, Colorado, United States - H1c1 | ecosystem: Environmental > Terrestrial > Soil > Riparian zone | place: USA: East...
TGTTACCCGGAGGGCATGTTCCACTCAGTACAACACGATAACGGTTATTATTCATTGCAACAGTTACCGGGGTAATGGTAAGTGTTGGCGTATTAACTCCGGAATAAGGAGCGAAATTAGCAAGGTTGGTATAGCTTAAACCAGCATTGGTACTCTCCTGCCATTGATAAGTAAGACCTGTTCCTGTACCGGTTGCATTAAAGGTTACAGTTGAAGTTGCACAACTTGTAACGTTAACAGGATGTGCCGTTACTTTAGGACGCTGGTTAACAGTGATCGTAATATTCGCAGTACCTGTACATCCTGCCGGGGTTGTGCGTACAACAGTATAAGTTGTAGTTGCTGCCGGTGAAGCTGCAACAGGATTTGTTGTTGTAGAGCTTAAACCAGCTGCAGGTGACCATAAGAAGGTTCCTGTAGCAATACCACCAACGCCCGGAATTGTTCCGGTTAAAGACATTACAAGATGCGTATTGGGGAAACCAATAGAGGCAAAAGTTACGGGGGTATTAATAGCGCAGGCAGGAGCTGATATATAACTTGGTCCTGTTTCTGCAAGAGCATTACCACCCGGCCAGAAGAACTGGCCGTTAACTACCGCTGATTTCTCTACTTCCACAACAATTGTTTGTGTATTAGATACGGTAACCGGGGCAGCGAATGTTGCTGTGTATATGGAAAGATTCTGAACAGGGACATTAAATGTCTGTGATGCAATTTGCGTACGTGTTCCTCCAGGGAAAGCAGCGCCCGTTTGATTATAAAGTCTTACGGTAAATAATTGTGTGCCTCCTGATAATTGCTCAATACCGAAATTAACGGAGTTGATCGTGAAATTACCGGTTATTGCCGGGAATGCAGGAAGACTGTAAACACGCCAGAAGCTGTTAATAGCTGTGTTAAGACCGGCAGTACCGCAGGAAACACCATTTAAGGCAGCTATCGTATTGGAACTTGAGTGAGTAACTGTTGCAGGCGCATTACCCGTGCTCTCATAAACTGTCAATGCAGCCGGATCTCCTTCGCAAAGTGTTGTTCCCGGAACGGCTTGTATTATCAGTGGCAGGTTTGGATTTACAGTTATTGTAAAAGTTATTGCTGTACCACTACAGGTAGTACCTCCACCTGTGAAAACCGGTGTTACACTGATCGTACCTACTTGTGCAACCGCTGTTGTATTTGTGGTAACAAAAGAAGGAATATTACCTGTACCACTTGCAGCCAGGCCAATCGAAGGATTCGTGTTGGTCCAGTTATAAACTGTACCCGGAATAGATCCTGTAAAAGTAATCGCAGTTGTTGATGCTCCCCTGCACACTGCCTGGTTAGCTACTGCATTTACTGTCGGTTGTGCATTAACGGTAAGACTGGTTTGTGCAAAAGGACGGCAGGATATATCAACAGGTAATGGCGACAATATCGCATAGATAAAATAATTACCTGTTGCAGCAAAAGTTGTTGTGGCTGAAGCAACTGTTCCGCCAGTTGTTAAACCTGCATTAGGCACTGTGGTAATAACTGTACCAGCTATATAAGGATCAGCTAATGCTACATTCGAGTATTTAAATGTTATACCATAGGTCACTCCCATATTTGTAAGACCTGATGCGGTCAAAACAACGTTTGCATTTTGACAAACAGCAGGCGTTGGGTTAGTGCTAAGTGTAGGTACGGTTGGGCAAATATTACAACCGCCGGGACCAGGTAAAGCATATGCAATTATATTGGTACAGCCTGATGGTATATCAGTAACAGTAACAGTATAAGAACCTACGCCAAGATTTGTTTGATTCTGGCTGGTTGGATTCACGCCAGGCCCGATCCATGCATAAGAATAAGGACCAACACCAGCGGTACCTCCGCTAACAGTTAAGGTAATAGCACCATTAGTACTAACACATGTTGTTGGTTGAACAAGCACCGCAGAAACAACTGGTGTTCCAACTGTAACCGTCGCACTGCCTGTTGCAGTACATCCATTAGGTGAAGTAACCGTTACAATATAAGTTGTTGTTGCTGTTGGTGTGGCAACAGGATTGGCAATGGTACTATTATTAAGTGTACCTGCGGGAGACCATGAATAAGTATATGGAACAACACCTCCTGTGATCGTGATATCATAATCTTCTGTTTCACCAAAACCACTGGAAGACGCGGCACATGCCTGTGCACTTGTTGGAGGACTATCATTACCACCAACTACGCGTAATCGTGTAATACCATTTAATGCGCCGGCAGGAACTGTAAAGCTGATCGATATCGTTCCGCTTGCACCCGCATTGAGAGAAGCACCCAAAAATTCTGAAGCAGCCAAAACACCGTCCTGGTTATAATCTATCCATGCTCCAAAATACTGGTTACCATCTGTACCAAATGATAAGGCAAGATTATATAATGTTCCCGCTGCTAAGTTTGTTGTTGTAGTTCCTGCCGGAGGAAAATAAGTATAGGCAGTAGCTGCACAACCCGAAGCATTGGATAAGGTATTTAAAACAACATTGGTGATCTCATCTCCCAATCCGCAACCACTGGCATGTGTTGATGCGCAATAGGCTGCAGGGGCCGGGGTGGTAACCAATAATTGAGATGTAGCTCCCAAACATACAGTTGATGGTGTGGCTGTAGTTGTAGAAATAGCAGGTGATTGATTTACTGTAACAGTAACATTCACTGAATTTGTACAACCTGCAACATTTGTACCTATAACTGTATAAGTAGTAGTAGCTGCAGGATTAGCTGTAACAACAGCTCCTGTTATACCGCTTAAACCTGTAGCAGGTGACCAGACATAGCTATTTGCGCCCGATGCTGTTAACAATACACCTGTACCGCCGGTACATATAGTAGGCGCAGGCGGGTTAACGGCAACTACCGGGTTAGCATTTGAAGTAACAGAGAACTGCACTGTAGTAGCACTTAGCGTGCTGTTTGTACAGGTAACCGTTGCTACATAGTAAACTGTTGTACCCGGAGGTATCAAACCGGTATTAAGTGTGGCGCCTGTTTCACCGGCGATCGGTGCATAAGGGCCGCCTGAGACCGCAGATGATTGCCATTGAATAGCGATACCTGAATTCGCATCATAACCCGTAAGGGTTAACATGGTGGATTGACCCTGGCAAATATTCGCACTACCCGTTATACTACCCGCAAGCGGGGTACCGGCACAGGCTGCAACTGGCATACCGTTTAATTCATCAGCACCCAGGTCAGGTGTAGTTGCATTTCTTGGATTGCCATCAAAATCATCTGTAACAGCCGGAATATTTGCTCCGGCGCCTTCAACAACCGTTGGAACTGCCGGGTTCACATGCAGGAAATTCGGGTTGGAACCCACAGTGCTCAGGAATGGTGTTGACAGTTCTGTTACTGAGGCAGCATCTCTTGGTGCTATTGTACCTGCGGTAAAAACACCGGCTTTATAAGCAGCGAGTGTTTGCGCAGAACTGGTGCCATCATAATAAATAAGCCTGTTTGCAGATGGTGTTCCGGCAAAAAGCAGGTTATTATTTGATGCGGCATTATAATTACTTAATGCACTTGCTGCACCGCTGCTTCTCCTGAATGCAGTTACAAAGCCGGTACCATTGGCAAATGAATTATTGTAAATGATATTATTCAGCATCGTAAGCGATGCAGTTGTTGCTGTAGTGCTCGTGGTATGAAACACACCGGAAGCACCAAAGTTTGCACCCGTTGAAGATGCATTTAAATAAACAGTATTGTAATACAGGTTTATGTTTGAAGTAGCCGTTGCAGAAGTTATATTAATACCCCTCACCCCGTCAGTTGCACTGCTGGTGGAAGGAGCCCTTAAATTACCAACCAGGTTATTATACACATTCAGTGTTCCTGTGCCGGCAACTAATGTAATACCATTTGCAATCCCGGTTGCACTATTAGACTGCAGGTCATATATTTTATTTTTAAAAATACTGGTGTTTGCCCCGGCAGTATGTAATATGCCCGTAACTGTTGATGCTCCTGTAGTGCTTAATGTATTTATATTATTACCTGAAAAACTTGCACCTAAGCTTGCTGCAGAAGTTCCAATCGACATTCCCGAAATAGTTCCTGCAGAAGTTATATTGGTTACTGTATTACCATTGCCCGTGCTTCCTATTGCGCCATAACTGTGATAAATACCAACAATGGCTCCGGTTCCACCGGTAATATTTGAAATAGTATTATTATTTACTAATTCAATTTGGGTGGTTACTGAAGCCTGGTAAATCCCGTTAAGCGCTGTGATTCCTGCAATTGAAATATTTGAAAAATTATTTCCCGTAATGGTGGCTGTTCCACTCGCTGGTGATCCGAAATTATAATATCCATACATCGTACCACTTACACCGGTCCTGGTAAATGTTCCCGTGATCGAATTGTTAGTAGCAGTTACATTGGGTGTACTGTTGCTGGCATAAATAAGATAGGTAGTACCTGTAGTACTTATATTAATGTTATTAAAAACGTTATTATTAAATGTCTCACCTGTACCGGTGGCAGCATCATAAATAAACTGGTAAGTACCGGTTACAGCACCTGTATTTGAAGCAGTGAATGTATTATTGCTGACATTGACCGTTGTTATTGATGATATACGAACACCATAATGAGCACCTGATCCACCGGCATCAGCAAAACTAATTGAATTATTCGTAGCCACTATGCTGCCTGTATTCTGCGCATAAATGCCGGTAACATCACCCGTTCCTAAAGCCTGGCCAACAGCAATGGTATTATTATTAGCAGTTGCCGTACTGTTTGTTCCGAAGAAATAGATACCATAAGCTACAGCAGTTCCGCCAAATCCCTGGAAATAGCTGATCGTATTATATGAAGCATTGGCGCCATTATGATTGGCCAGGTAAATACCAAATGCATTGAACCCTGTCATGTTCCCGATGTTCGAGATATTATTACCCGTTGCAGCAGAACTACCACCTACGTCGTTATTCTGGTCATATAAAGTAAAAGGTGTTACAGCAGCAAAACCTGAAAGGAAAACACCGAATGTGCAATTGGAAATAGTATTGCCGTAAATCTTGTTATTACTGTGCAGGTCAACAGCCGCGGTTGGAGCCAAAACAGTTGTAGCAGTAGCTGAATGATGACCTGAATATATTCCAAAAGAACCGCTGGCATTGGTCCTTAACAGCGTGATCACGCAATTCTGGATCGTTATATTCTGGCAGCCATCAAAAGGCGCAACGGCATTTAAATTCACCATTGCATAACCCCATTCCATTAATGCATTACCGGAATTTCCGGCATTCTCCACGAGGTTGATCCCGTTTATGGTTACATAATCTGAGCCCGCAATTTTAAAAATACCATCGGCTGTGGTAGAGGTTCCTCCAGTAAAAGCAGTAATAACAGGATTTGCTCCTGCACCCGTTTTTTGAATGGCCAATGGGTTTGCTGCACTTAGTGATGCATTTAATAAAGTGGTACCTAAGAGATATCCTCCCGAAGGCGCAGTTTCAGTATAACCTGCCGGCACATTAATAGTTGCGCCGCCTGCACCAACACCTGTACTGTTCAGAGCAGCAACAGCAGCGGCAATTGTTGGATAATCCACACCAATTGTTTTGATGCCTGTTACCTGTGCTTGTGTAATTGCTGCAAACAGAACCGTAAGCAACAGTAAGTAAATTTTCTTCATAAACAGTGTTTAGTAGTTAGATTGGGTAATTGTCGTATTAGACATCGTAATGTATCCCTTTTTATTCACCGGCAATTTTTTTCGTTGTTTTATTTTAAATTTTTGCTCATATATTTTAAAACCATACTTATCTTAATGAACAGGTAAGTTATTTTTAAAGTAAATATTGAACAGGAATTTTTATACTAAATTGTATTTTAAAAACATTACTAATTCATGAAAAAGCTCAATTGGATTTTACTGGTAACAGGATTGGCGCTTGTTCAATATATAAACGCCCAGGATGTTTACTCAACGATCGCAGCAAGATCATCTGCGATACAACCAAAACTCACGGAATGGAGAAGGCATATTCACCAAAACCCCGAACTCGGTAACCGTGAATACAAAACTGCTGCTTATATTGTTGAACAACTAAAAGGCCTTGGGTTAGAAGTACGGACCGGTATTGCGAAAACCGGCGTTGTTGCCATTTTAAAAGGTGGTAAGCCCGGGCCTGTTATTGCGTTAAGGGCCGATATTGATGCACTGCCGGTAAGAGAAAGAGTAAATATTCCCTATGCTTCAAAAGACAGCGCTGATTACCTGGGACAGAAAGTTCCGGTGATGCATGCCTGCGGACATGATGCGCATGTTGCTATGCTCATCGGCGCAGCCCAGGTTTTATCCGGTATGAAAAAAGATATTGCCGGTACAATTAAATTTATTTTTCAGCCTGCAGAAGAAGGCCCCCCGGGCAATGAAGAAGGTGGCGCCGCATTAATGGTAAAAGAAGGCGTAATGGAAAACCCGAAAGTTGATGTGATATTTGGAATGCATATTGAATCCTGGATACCTGCAGGTGATATACAATATAAAACGGGTGCATTCATGGCTTCGGCTGACCTGTTCACCATAAAAGTGAAAGGAAAGTCATCGCATGGTTCGCAACCCTGGCTTGGAATAGATCCCATTTCCGTTTCAGCGCAGATCATCCAGGGTATGCAGAATATTGTAAGCAGGCAAATGGAATTAACCAAAGCACCCGTTGTTATAACCGTTGCAAAAATTAACAGCGGGGTTCGCTTTAATATTATTCCCGAGGAAGCGATGATGGAAGGAACTTTAAGGACACTTGACAGCAAAATGCAAACAGATGTTCAGCAGCGGATGAAATTTACTGCTGCAAAAATTGCAGAGGCTTCCAATGCAACAGCAGAAGTAAATTTTTTTCCAAAAACGCTGGTCACTTACAATACACCCGAACTGGTTGAAAAAATGCTGCCCTCTTTACAGGCAGCAGCCGGCAAAGCAAATGTGCGGCCAATGGAATGGGTTACCGGCGCAGAGGATTTTAGTTATTATGGTGAAAAAGCCCCGGCCTTCTTTTTTTATTTTGGCGGAATGCCCCGTGGCAATGATGCAAAAAATGCCCCGCCACATCACACCGCTGAGTTTATGATCGATGACAGCATGTTATTTGTAGGCGTTAAAACTTTTTGTCAACTGGTTATGGATTATCCCAAAATAAACAAGAATTAAAGCCTTAAAAAAACAAGGCCGGTGCCAGCCGGAATGTTCGTATAACATGAACATTAACATACTATTCTGATATGTTTACCGTTTATCATTCTTAGGGTTTTGATGCCGGATTTTATGTTTTTTGGCTTAATATTGCATCCTCAAAAGAAGTAAACCATCAAAAAATAAATAAAGTACTCAATGAACCCGGGAAGGAAAGGAAATTCTTATATACTTTTTATCGTGGCTGCAGCCTTGTTGTTAACTGTTCCCTGCATTGCTTTTTCACAGGTACATTTTAAAGGAAAAATAGTCTACAAAAAAGATGCGAAGCCTGCTGCTTTTGCTTCTATCCAGCTATTGCACCAGAAAGCAGGAAGCTTGTCTGATAAATCAGGTAATTTCTCATTTCATGTTCCCAGGGTAAAGAATGATGATACATTGTCTATTTCCTCTGTTGGATATGAAAGCCTGAAGATCCCCGTTTCGCAGGCACTTGACAAAACCGAATTTGTTTTAAATGAAAGTTCCGGTAACATGGAAACCGTTGTTGTAAAGGCATTCACATCACACGACGTAATGGGCTCTAAAGCCGAAGCTTCAGCTTATTTCAGGAGCTGGAATCATAAAAAGACAGGCGGTGAAATAGGACGCATTTTCCAGATACCACACAGGGAATTCAAGATTGATAAAATAAGATTCAAAGTAAACAACAGGTGTGATACCTGCCATATGCGGCTGCACATCAGGAAGGTTGTGAACGGCATCCCGGGAGAAGAACTGGTGAGGGATTCAATAACGGTATCCGTAAAAAGCCTGACAATGGATGATAAGGTGCCTGAGTTTGACCTTAGTGCTTATGACTACACCTTTACGGAGGACGAGATATTTGTAAGCCTTGAAATTCTCAATTGCAGTAACAATAGTGCTGAAGCCTGTTCATTTTGTTTTGTAGGAACCGAGATGGGAGAATATATGTATAAGACCAGGGCTGCATCAAACTGGGAAGAAACAAAGAACGATTACAGTATTTACCTGAAATTATTCCTGCGGTATTAATGCTGATGTGTTTTTTCTAATGCGCAAAATCAGCCTCGAAATTTCCTTTGATCCTTTCCATTGAAGGATTGAAATACCCGAATTTTAAATTGGGAAATTCTTCACGGATAAGTTCCATCATCTGCTTAACGCCCATGCACTCCCCTGTTTCGGTAACACCTATCTTTCCCAAATACCAATCGGGATCAATATTAAAATTCCGCCACTGTATCATGCAGAGATCAGTTTCTCTTATTAATTTTCGTAAGGCTTCATATTCTTCAATACTGTCCGTCATGCCGGGGAATACAAAATAGTTAATGCTTGTCCAGCCGCCAAAGCTGCGAACAATTTTCAAACTCTCTATCAGGTCTGCAAATACATAATTATTGGGACGATAGTATGGTGTATAAATATGTTCCCTTGCCGAATTGGTGCTCACCCGCATGCTCGTCAGCCCCGCTTCGCACAATACTTTTACCGCATCGGGTTTACTGCCATTCGTATTTATATTAATGCTTCCTTTTTTTGTATGCTTTCTTATTTCAATGATCGCATCCCTGATCGTTTCCCACATCAGCAATGGCTCTCCTTCACAACCTTGTCCAAAACTTATCAATGGGTAAGGCGCTGTTTCCAAATGAGGCACGGTGAATTCAACGATCTCTTCGGCAGTGGGTTTGAAGGTGAGCCTGTCCTGCGTACTTATGATGGTTTCTTCAACAGGTTGAAAAGATATGCAGCCAATACAGTTTGCATTGCATGCAGGAGAAACCGGCACCGGGCATTCCCATCTTCCAATGGCAAAATTTCTTGCAGCAGGACAGGTATAGGTCATGCAGCAATTTTCCATCAGGTGTTTTACCAGGCGGTTATGCGGGTACGCTTTTAATAATTTTTCTGAACCTGCTTCTATCAATTCCTCTACATAACCCGCCGCTTCCTGTCTTATGTCCTGTTCGATACGAACTGCAGGAACATAGATCTTTTCATCCTGCCATCCGGCAGCGGTATAACAGAATAAGGGAAGTGTTGGTGCATCACCTGCTGTTTCGTATGCGGCCATGTATAACCCGGTATGTGCAGGCGGGATAAAAGCAGCAACGGCCCATCCTTTTTCGCAAAGCCGCATCTCCCCGCTTTCCACATCAATGCCTATTCCCCTGCGGCCGGGTAACTCGTACAGGTTTCCGCCGGTTGGTAATTCGATCCATTCGTCTGCAGGCACGGGTATTGCATCCCAGCCACTGCGGCCGGTTACAAACAGAGATGTGTCTTCAAAGATATTTCCTTCTCCGTCTGAATATAATATGTAAGGGCTTTGTGTAAGTGTCATAATCATTGATCAACTGCTATGCAAGTTAGGCCTGTTTTTGCAGTTGTTGAATACAAAACCCGTTAAATAATTTTTCATCAATATCATAGCTCCCTGCTGAAATTTCAGTTTGAAGCAGGCGGTCATTTTTAAAATCAAGTGTGAGTATCCTGTCTTTTAATATTACGTTATTGAGGTCCTCCCACTTAATTATTTTTTTGGGGAAAGACGGAAATTCTATGCTTGCTGCTGAAAAAACAACAACCTGTTCTTTCATGGATATAATATCTATAAATGCCAGAAGGACCAGGGCTATGGCCAGCCAGTAATTTGCAAGCATGAGCCATACCAGGGCAAGCAATAAAAAAACTATCGATGCAGGAAATTTTGTTACCTCCTTTTTTTTAACAACTGTAAAATGTATGAATATCGCAGCTATTGTTACAACAATGCCGGTCAACACAGCCGCGTTGATGCCCACCCTTATCAAATAATAAATGAAGAACAAAAGATGTAAAACAAATATCGAAACAGCCACACGCCTGTAAGAATGTACTTTATCATTCTTGAGCATAATTTGGAACCTATTCATTTAAGCAGGATTTGAAGCAATCATTAAATTGCACAACTTGAACAAACACCTGGCGCCAACATTTTCATCCCACTCATTATTGCTCACACCAACTTCATTCAGGTCAAAGCCGATGAGCTTGCGGTCGCTTTGCACCAGTTTTTTAAAAAGATAGAAAACCTGCTCGGCTTCAAAACCGCCCTGCACAGGTGTTCCCGTATGCGGGCAAAGTTTTGGATCCAGGCCATCAATGTCAAAACTTATATAAACCTTTCCAGGTAAATGAGACAATACCTCATCAAAGATCTTCTGCCAGGTTTGTCCTTCATACTGCCGCTCTTTTATGTCCTTGTCAAAATAAGTTATTACGCGTTCTTTATTGTTATTGATATAATCCACTTCTTCTTCACAATAATCCCTCACGCCCACCTGCACCAATTTCTTTAAGCCCGGTATCTCTTCAAGTGCATTGTACATAATTGATGCATGTGAATATTTAAATCCTTCGTATCCCTTACGCAGGTCGCAATGGGCATCAATTTGTAAGATCCCAAAATCGCCATGCTTTTCTGCAATTGCTTTAAAAAAACCAAGTGGTGTGCTATGATCACCACCCAACAGACCTACAAGCTTACCTTTGGCCAGTAATTCTTTTGTTTGCTCATAAACCCAGTTATTTAAAAATAAACTGCCCTCATTGATCTCTTTCAGCGATTTACACATGAATTTATTATCGGCCACAACCTCGTCATGTGATATATAATTAATGTATAGTTCGGCTTCCTTGCGCAGGTAATCACTTTTCATCAGCACTTTTTTATCGCAGGGCCGCATATAAAACCCCTGCTTCCACCCATCTTTAACATCGGGGTCATACAGGTCAACCTGCAGGCTCGAATTGAAGATATGATCCGGGGCCCTTGCTGTACCTGCATTGTAGCTTACGGTCACTTCCCAGGGTATGGGCAGTATTACCAGTCTTGCGTCGTCTTCAGTAAAGGGTAATCCAAAAATATTGTTGTTGGGATTACCAACCGAGTTGGGATCAAAATTTGAAAGATCAGTCATTGCCGTGTTTATTTGAAATGATTTGCCGGCTACGCTATGGCAAAAGCGGTGCAAAGATAAGCGACTGCTCAACAATGGAGACAGGTTAACAATAAAAAAACAAAATAGGGGCCGTCTAAATAATTAAACAAATTGGAACAAAAAATACCCAATTGATTTACCTTTGCAGCGAATTTAAACCATGAAAAGAACACATATCATCATACTTGTTGCCATTGCCGCACTGATCGTTGCCCTGATCGTATTTTCAGCCGGTGATTTCTCCACTTATGATACCATCAGCTCGGCCCGGGCAAAACCCGGGAAGTATGTACACCTTATTGCAAAACTGGACAAATCGCAACCCATCCAGTACGACCCGGTAAATAACCCCAATTACCTTTCTTTTTATGCCATTGACAGCCTGGGTGGAAAGACCAAAGTGGTTTTTCATAACAGTAAACCCGCCGACCTCGAAAGAAGTGAAAGGATCGTAATGAAAGGAAAGATGCAGGCCGATCATTTTGAATGTAATGATATCCTGTTAAAATGCCCGAGTAAATACAAGGATGATAAAAAAGAGTTGGAAAAAACAATCACTAACCAGCAGGATCCAGCATCTAAATAATACCCTTAATGAAATTTGAAGGCGAACATTTATTACCGGGGCAAATAGGGCATTTCTTTATCCTCCTTGCTTTTATTGCATCGATCATCTCAACGATTGCTTTTTTTACGGCTTCCAGGAAAACAGATCTTTCTGAAAAGAGATCATGGCTGCGCTTTGCAAGGATGGCTTTTATTACACAGCTTATCTCCGCAGTTATCATTTTCATTACTATTTTTTATATCTGCGCCAATCATTATTTTGAATACATGTATGCCTACAAGCATGCATCAAAGGAACTGGAATCAAAATATCTACTCGCCTGCATCTGGGAAGGACAGGAAGGAAGCTTTTTATTATGGACCATCTGGCACAGTGTGCTGGGTATCTTCATCATTTTAAAAGCAAAAGATTGGGAAGCGCCGGTAATGACGGTAATAAGTTTTGCCCAGTTCTTTTTGCTGATGATGATACTGGGTTTATATGTTGGTGATGTAAGGCTTGGCAGCAACCCGTTTACCTTAACAAGGAATGAAATTACCGGCCCCATTTTCAGCCAGGCTAATTATTTAACCTTTATTAAAGATGGTGTTGGGTTAAATGTTTTATTGCGTAATTACTGGATGGTGATACACCCGCCCATTTTATTTTTAGGCTTTGCCAGCACCATTATTCCTTTTGCTTACGCCTACGCCGGTATACAAACCAAACGCTTTGGCGAATGGGTAACCCCTGCCCTGCCATGGGCATTGATGAGCGCCTGTGTTTTAGGCGTGGGTATCATGATGGGCGGAAAATGGGCATATGAATCCCTATCCTTTGGCGGCTATTGGGCATGGGACCCGGTAGAAAATGCTTCCCTGGTCCCGTGGTTAATTTTAATTGCCGGCTTACACACCATGGTCATTTACAAAGCAACGGGCCATTCTTTAAAAGCAAGTTATCTTTTTGCTTTCCTCACTTTTATATTTATTCTTTATTCTACTTTTTTAACAAGAACAGGCGTGTTGGGTGATACTTCTGTGCATGCTTTTACGGATGCAGGCAAGGCGATCAATATAATGATATTTTTATTCGTGGCTGCATTCACCGTAACATCCCTTGCTTTATTTTTTAAGAACCTTAAGAAGATACCCGCAGAAATTAAAGAAGAAAGAATTGATTCACGTGAATTCTGGATGTTCATTGGTTCACTGGTGTTTTTTTTAGCAGCCATTTTTATCATTGCCAAAACTTCTGTACCGGTTTACAATACGATCTTTGGAACCCACATTGCACCACCTGAAGATGTGGAGTTCTCTTACAACAAGGTTATCGTACTGGTCGCTATCATCATTGGGCTGTTAAGTGCGGTCACACAGTATTTCAAATACAAAAAAACAGAAAAGGGTTATATTTTAAAAAAGATCCTGCTGCCTACTGTTATAGCATTCACCATTACTGCATTAATTGCTGTCTTTTACCCGATGCGTTATTATAAAATGGGTGCAGGATTTTTAGGAGCGATCTATGTCGCATTGTTTGCAGCCATCTATTCTGTTATTGCCAACGGCACATATATATGGGCCGGCCTCAATGGAAAACTGAAAGCCGCCGGTGGCTCTGTGGCCCATCTTGGTTTTGCATTGATGCTCGTCGGTATCTTAATTTCTTCCAGCAATAAACAGGTGATCAGCGACAACAGGGTAACAGGTTTATTTATTCGTTTTGCAGAAGATCCAAAACAAAAAGAAGATCCGATGGAAAATCTTACACTGGTAAGAAACGAAAATACAAAGCTGGGTGACTACACGGTTACTTATAATAAAACTTCAACCAACATTGAAAAAGATAAAACGTTTTATCACCTTGATTTTCAAAAAAGATCCGGGGATACTACAGTTGCTGAAAAATTTACGCTGGTCCCCCAGGTATACCTTGATAAGAATGAAGGGATGAAAGCAAGTAACCCGGCCACAAAAACTTATCTCACAAAAGATATTTTTACTTATATCAGTTACGTTCCCCCTCCCGATAGTGAACCTGATACAGCCCAGTTCAAAATTTATGAAATGAAGGAAGGGGATACGGGATTTTCCAAGAAAGGGTTTTTTATATTGAACAAGGTCACTACTGTTAAGGCCCCAACCAGCCTTTCACTTCAAACAATTGATGCTGAGCTTAGGGCTGACCTGACTTATGTGAGCAGCAGCGACAGCATGCGATACAAAGTTTTTCCCAAATTGAAAATAGATAGCCTGGGCCTGGATCATATAGATGACACGATCTATGCAAAGGGCGTTTTTGTTAAATTTTCAGGAATTGCTGATGAGCATAAGATAAAAATTGGAATAAAGGATACGAACAAACTAACTGACTTTATCACCATAAAAGCTTTTGTATTCCCTTTTATTAATTTAGTATGGCTGGGGCTGATCATAATGGCCCTTGGCCTGGTGATGAGCGCAATAAAAAGGGCTAAGCTTTCGACCTTGTATGCGGCTTTGGCCCTGGTATTGGCTGGCGCAGGGTTATTTTATATGTTCCTCTTTGCGAATTAGGGGTCATATTCATCCTTTTTCCCGCTTTTTCATCAAATAATACAATAAAACCATAAATTTTATGGTTACTTTAAGCATCTATAATGTGTTACTAATGGTCTTGAATGTGTAATTTTACCCAATGCAGCTGCTAAAAAGCCACTTATTTAAAGGAAGTACCCTGCTTTTTCTCTTTATGATCAGCAGCGGAGCTTTGCGTGCACAAAGGGGCATCAATGATACCATTACCGTTTCAGCAGTTATCTACAATGGTGATACCATTGAGGCAAAAACACTTTCAAATGTAGATTTTCAATCCCGGCTTACCCCGGCTCAAAAAGCCGCCATCGCCAAATGGACAAGGCTAAGAAACGCCGTATATGTAACCTATCCTTATGCGCTCAGGGCGGGGCTGGTAATGAATGACATCAACGCAAAACTGACCGGCATCAAAGACAAAGCTGCAAGAAAGGCCTATATAAAGTCAAGGGAAAAAGAATTAAAAAAAGAATTCACCGATCCCCTCACCAACCTCTCCGTTTACCAGGGTAAGGTATTGATGAAACTTATTAACCGGGAAACAGGTAATAACTGCTACGAAATCATTAAAGAATACAAGGGCGGGTTAACGGCCCGTTTCTACCAAACCGTCGCATTTTTCTTCAATAGCAGCCTGAAGCAGCCTTATGATGCAACCGGTGAGGACAAGGATATTGAAACGATCGTGTACGAGGTTTGCAGGATGTATGGATACCCGTACAACAGGTATTACGCACGCCAGGCAATGTAATGGTTTGTTAAAGCTCCTCTTCTCCTGGCCGGAACTTCTTCACTTTTCTTTTTTTATTGTTAATAACTCCGTAATTGACAGGCTTTGTCAATCCTTTTCTACACCCATAATGGCTTAAATGGGTTACCTTGCAGCCAGAAATTTTTAAGCAGGAATGAAGTTAGATACTATAGCTTTTGGCGTTCACCCCGATGATGTTGAGTTGAGTTGTGCAGGTGTTTTGCTAGTAGAAAAGAATAACGGTAAAAAGACCGGCATCATTGATCTTACCGGTGGAGAATTGGGCACAAGAGGGACAATTGAAACAAGGGCTTCGGAAGCAGCCGCGGCGGCAAAGATCCTTGGCGTGGAGGTAAGAGAAAATCTCGGAATGGCGGATGGCTTTTTTCAGAACGACGAAGCTCACCAGCGAAAAGTAATAACCGCATTAAGAACCTACCAGCCGGAGATCGTTTTGTGTAACGCTCCTTCAGACAGGCACCCGGATCATGGCCGTTCTGCCAGGCTGGTTGAAGATGCTGCCTTTCTTTCAGGCTTGATGAAGATAGAGACCAGCCACAATAGTTTAACACAATTGCCCTGGAGACCCAAATATGTTTTACATTATATCCAGGACCGGTTTTTGCAACCTAACTTCGTAATTGATATAACAAATGTGTTTGAGCAAAAGATCGAGGCAATAAAAGCATACAAAACGCAGTTTTATAGTGCGGGAACAGATGAGCCGGAAACATATATTTCAACACCCGATTTTTTAGACAGTGTTGTTTACCGGCATAAGTGGTTTGGAAAAATGATCGGTGTTAAATATGCAGAAGGTTTTATATCACAAAAAATGATCGGATTAAAAAATTTTGACGCTATTATAAAAGAAAATACATAAAATATTAAAATTCAAATATTCAAAATGTCAACTCCCAAATTTTTAAATGTAAAAGGTTCCACTTTTCACCAGGAATTAAAAAGAAGAGTGAGTAATTATTTTACAGAAACAAAAAAACCTGCCACAGGAAATTTTGGCCTTTACTTTAAAGCCGTTCTGTTCTGGACGGTATATGTCGCTTTGTACGTTCATGTTGTATTCTTTACTCCCGGCCCATGGTGGGCAGTATTGGAATGTTTAATGATGGGTGGATTAACAGCAGCCATTGGTTTTAATGTTATGCATGATGGCGGGCACGGAAGTTTCAGCAACAGCAAGTTCTGGAACAAGATCGCTGCTTTTTCAGTGAATGCATTGGGCGCAAGTGGTATCATGTGGAACAACAAGCACAATATCATTCACCATACCTATACCAATATTGACGGTGTTGATGATGACATCGAAATAAAGCCGATGCTGAGAATGTGCAGCACACAAAAAAAATATTTCATCCACAGGTTCCAGCATATCTATGTTTGGTTCTTATATACCCTGTTATTACTCGTATGGGTTTTTGCAACAGATTACACAAAATATTTTAAAAGAAAAGTTGGGGACGTTCCTATTAAAAAAATGAGCGCTTTTGAGCATTTTGCTTTCTGGTTCGCAAAAGCAGGATACTATTTTATGATGATCGCATTACCCATTTACCTGGTAGGCTTCCTTCCATGGATGGTTGGATTTTTGGTCATCGCTATGTTTGCAGGCTTTGTATTGAGTATCGTTTTCCAACTGGCACATACGGTTGAAGAGACAGCTTTCCCTGTACCGGATGCAGACATCAACAAGATAGAAAACGAGTGGGCTATTCACCAGATCGAGACAACGGCAAACTTTGCCACAAGAAATAAGCTCATCTCCTGGCTCGTAGGCGGATTGAATTTCCAGATCGAACATCACCTGTTCCCAAAGATCTCTCATATCCACTACCCTGCCATAAGCAAAATAATAAAACAAACCTGCGCCGAATACGGTGTGAAATATATTGAATTCAGAAGAATGAGGCATGCAATAGTTTCTCATGCCACCCATCTTAAAAAAATGGGCAGAGCCTGAGGAATATCGAATATTGAACAGGGAATTTAGAACAAGGAACAATAATTCAACAGGGAACAAGGAATGATAATCGGAATAATATTTCGGCATTCCTTGTTCCCTTTTTTTATCGTTTAGCTTTTCAGCCTGGCACTTCGTGATTTAAAATTCCCTGCCTGCCGACAGGCAGGCTTGTTCCTTACTGATCTTACCGTAAATTTGCCCCTCAAACAAAAATGATGAGCGAAGAAAAGAGCCTCAACTTTATAGAGGAAATTATTGAATCAGACCTGGAAAAGGGCAAATACAAAAGCATACTTACCCGTTTTCCACCCGAACCCAATGGCTATTTACATATTGGTCATGCAAAAGCCATTTGCCTCAACTTTGGCCTGGGCTTAAAATACGGTGGTAAAACAAATCTCCGCTTCGACGATACCAACCCTGTTACCGAAGAAACAGAATATGTGGACAGCATTAAGGATGATATCCGCTGGCTTGGCTTTAACTGGGCCAATGAGTTTTATGCATCTGACTACTTTGATACTTTATATACTTATGCAGTAGCGCTTATCAATAAGGGGCTTGCCTATGTTGATGATTCCACTGCTGAGGAGATCGCTGCCATGAAGGGAACACCTACCGAACCCGGAAAGGATAATAAATACCGCAGCCGGTCCATTGCAGAGAATCTGCAGTTGTTCACCGAAATGAAAGAAGGCAAATACAAAGACGGCGAAAAAGTATTGCGTGCAAAAATTGATATGGCGCATACCAATATGCTGATGAGGGACCCGATCATTTATCGCATCAAGCATGCACATCATCACCGCACAGGAGACCAATGGTGTATCTACCCCATGTATGATTTTGCACATGGACAAAGCGACAGCATTGAAAACATCACACACTCCATCTGTACATTGGAATTTATTCCGCACCGGGAATTATATGACTGGTTCATTGAGAACCTGGAAATATTTCCATCACATCAATACGAATTTGCCAGGCTGAACATGACCTACACGGTAATGAGCAAAAGGAAATTATTGCAGTTGGTGAATGAAGGCCATGTTGCCGGCTGGGATGATCCAAGAATGCCTACGCTCAGCGCCTTCAGGAGAAAAGGATATACTGCCGAAAGTATCCGCAGCTTTTGCGAAAAGATCGGCATAGCAAAAAGAGAGAATTTTATTGACCTTAGCCTGCTGGAATTTTGTTTGCGTGAAGACCTGAATATGAAAGCCAACAGGGTGATGGCTGTACTTGATCCGGTAAAACTTATCATTGACAATTATGAAGAAGGAAGAACAGAAGAGATGGTAAGTGAGAACGGCCCGGACGAAAGCATGGGAACGAGAACCCTTCCTTTCAGTAAAGAATTATGGATAGAAAGAGAAGACTTTATGGAAGTGCCCGCTAAAAAATGGTTTCGTCTTGCCCCGGGAGCGATGGTTCGCTTAAAGAGCGCCTATATTATAAAATGCGAAAGCTTTATAAAAGACAGTAATGGAAATATTTCAGCCATCCACTGCACTTATCTCCCGGAAACAAAGAGCGGCAGCGATACCGGCGCCATCAGCGTAAAGGGAACCATTCATTGGGTAAGCGCTGCACATGCAATTGCAGCAGAAGTTCGTTTGTATGATCGCTTATTTACATTAGAGAATCCTCTTGGTGAAGAAGGCGACTTCAAGGATACGATCAATCCCAATTCTTTGCAGGTAATAAATAATGCCATGGTTGAGCCTTCTCTTAAAAATGCAACAATGGATTCCCGTTATCAATTCATACGGAAAGGATATTTCTGCCTGGATAAGGATTCAACAGCAGCTAAACCTGTATTTAACAGGACCGTTACTTTGAAAGATGCATGGGCTAAAGAAGTGAAGAAGAATTAACACGTTATTGAGCCGTTTCTTTCTTTACAATATCCAATTTCGGAAACATAACAGCGATCATCATTACAATACTTGAAAACAACATCAGGTAAAGCCCATAAAGTTTTTCGGGGCAGTAATTATTATAACAGGAGCTGAAAAGGATATATGATTTTACGGCATAGGCTACCGTTATAGCAGCTATGAACAGGTTCGACCGCTTGGCCCAGAGTTTGGGCAATATTGTAAAAATAAGGATCAATACACCCGTTGCCAGTAAAAATTTCCCCGGCTTGCCATATTCATTTTTAAAACTGTAAAAGCCGGTAAAAGTCCTCTCCGCTTCATTTGCCATATTTGAATCAACAAAATGCACCCAGGGTAAAAAGCAGGAAATAATAAGTGTGATGCAGGCAGCAATTCCTATCCAGTGAAGGTATTTTACGAACATATTCAGGGGTTTTAAGATCCGATTATTTAATGCTGCGAAGTTAAGTAAAGGCTGGCTTTACTTAATTATTAAAATTTTGTTTAATACTGGACTATTACGGCATAGGTACAGTAACTATTTCCAAAATGCGTAGAATAGTTTACTTTTTTAAATTTGTAGCATGGCAGATACTGTTGATAAGAAAAGGCGAAGTGAAATAATGTCGAATATACGTGGTATAAATACCAAGCCTGAATTGTTAGTAAGGAAATTCCTTTTTAGCAATGGTATTCGATTTCGATTACATGACAGATCCTTACCAGCAAAGCCTGATATTAAGATTAGCAAATACAAAACTTTAATCTTTGTGAATGGTTGCTTCTGGCATGGACATAAAAATTGCAGAATATATGTGATGCCCAAAGTGAATAAAAAATTTTGGCATGAAAAAATCCGTACTAATATTAAAAGAGATAAAAAAAGAATTATACAACTTAGGAAGATGGGGTGGCATGTTTATACAATTTGGGGATGTAATTTGGAACCTAGAAAAAGAGCGAATACACTACTAAAGCTTCTTAATAGAATTCAGCGAAACAGATAGTTTTTCAAAACTAAAAAAGTTATCTTTGAAATCAAATGCGTGAAAAAGGAAATAAAAATAGATATAGTTCTACATCGATTGTTGAAGAACCTCAAATCCCCTTAGTATTCAACCCTGTAACTACTATTAAAAAAACTACAATAAAAGAAAAGGATGTATTAAATGTTTTGTCTCTTTTCTCAGGTTGTGGCGGAATGGATTTAGGATTCGAAGGAGGGTTTTCAACATTTTCTGCCTCTATTAATGAAAAACTTACTCCAGATTTTATAAGCAAGAAACTTACTAAAGATATTTTTGAACTAAAAAAGACCAGATTTAAGACTGTTTTTGCAAATGATATTTTGCACGATGCTAGGAATGCATGGATTAATTATTTTTCAAAAAGTAAAAAACTTGAGATAAATACTTTTCAAACAGATAGCATCGTTGATTTAGTTAAATTACATAAAAGTGGAGTAAAAATTTTCCCTGACAATATTGATGTAGTCACAGGCGGATTTCCTTGCCAAGACTTTAGTATTGCTGGCAAACGAAATGGCTTCAAATCTCATAAAAATCATAGAGGAGAAATCATAAAAACCAGAACTGCCACAGAAGAAACTAGAGGTAAATTATATATGTGGATGAAAGAGGTAATTGAAATTACTGAGCCGAATATCTTCATAGCAGAAAATGTAAAAGGGCTAGTAAATTTATCTAACATAAAAGAAATAATTCAAAATGATTTCTCTACAGCAAATGGCAATGGATATATTGTATTAGATCCGCAGGTTTTACATGCTGCTGATTTTGGAGTTCCTCAGTCAAGAGAGCGAGTTATTTTCATTGGAATCAAAAAATCTGCACTGAAAAAATCTGCATTGGAAGAATTAGAAAAATTAGAAATTTCTGATGAGTATAATCCTTATCCTTCCCCGACACATTCATATACTCTTGAAGGAAATAATTTAAAAGAAGCTGTAAAATTAAAAGATATTTTTAAGTATCTAAAAGAACCAGAGAAAACTAATGACCTTTCTCAAAAATTTTATTCGAAGGCTAAATTTATGGGCGTTCATTGTCAAGGACAAATCGAAGTCAGGTTAAACGGTATAGCTCCAACAATTCGTGCCGAACATCATGGTAATATTGAGTTTAGAAGGCTATCGAAACAAAATGGGGGTAAGCATCTTGATGAATTAAACAAAGGGTTAATAGAAAGAAGACTTACACCAAGGGAATGTGCATTAATCCAAACTTTTCCAAATGACTATGAATTTGTAATTGAAAATAAAAAAGGTCGAAAAGGAAATTTTTTAGTAAGCCCATCACAGGCTTATAAAATTATTGGAAATGCAGTACCTCCTTTATTAGCTTACCATATAGCGAAACGAATCGAAAATATTTGGAATTTATATTTTAAAAAGTAATCTTATGATTATATCTGCCAATTCGGAGCCGCATAAAAATCAATTCAATTCTCTTTTAGATGCGACTTTAACGCAGCTTAATATTAAAGCCAAAAAATCTGAGAAAGAAATTTCTTTACTACTCGGAAATAAATTAGAGCCATTTATTAAAGATTTGATGGCAGAGCAAGCTATAGGGAGTGTTTTCGAAAATAGTATCGAACTTATTTCTGGTCAGAAATTTCCAGATATTATTGCAAACAAATACTATGGTGTTGAGGTAAAATCAACAACACAAAATCACTGGAAAACTACAGGTAATAGTGTTTTAGAATCTACAAGAGTTGAAAGCGTTGAGCGTATTTATATGATGTTTGGGAAATTAGGCAAACCCATAGAATTTCGATATAGACCTTATGAAGACTGTTTATCGGAGGTTGTTGTAACACATTCTCCCCGGTATCTTATTGACATGAATTTGCCCAAAGGATCTACTATTTTTGATAAGATGAATATGAGTTATGATTCATTAAGAAAACAAATTAATCCTATCAAACCTGTTGTAGATTATTATAAAAGAAAACTTAAGCCTGGGGAAGATGTCTGGTGGATGGGAAAGGATAATAGTGAAAAATCTAGTAATTTCATTATCAAAATATGGAACAATTTAACTGCTAAGGAAAAGAATGAATTAAGAATTAAAGCAATGGCTTTTTTTCCTGAACTTTTTAGTAACAGTAATGATAAATTTGGTCGATTTGCTATATGGTTGGTAACAAGTGAAGGTATAGTTTGCCCGAATGTAAGGGATATATTCACTGCAGGCGGGAAATCTGATTTTTTTATTGGGAAAAAGAAATATAAAAATATTCCAAGGATTTTCGTAACACTACTACAAAATATAAAAGCTATTAATGAAATAATTTTAAAAACTGCGGCTTTAGAGTTAACCCAACATTGGCAAGAAAAAACAACAGAAAGAAATAAATTGAAGCACTGGATTGAATTAGTTAACGAAGAGACCCAAAAAATATCTGATGCCAGGCATCTGAACATAAAAGAAATGGTATTAAAATCCTTACTATCTTAGAAAACTCATTCCTCTAAAGTAATCTTTGGGCTATAGCATATTAAAAATGACAAATAACACTTCCCCCGTTGTGGAAACGCAAATGCTGATAAGGAAACCTGCTTCCATTGTTTTTGAAGCTTTTATTGACCCTGCAATAACCACCAACTTTTGGTTTACCAGGTCAAGCGGTAAATTAAAGACTGGCGAAACCATTACCTGGGAATGGGAAATGTATGGAGCATCAGCTAAAGTATCGGTAAAGGAAATCGTGAAGAATGAGAGGATAATAATTGAATGGGGAGAACCTGTTACAACCGTTGAATTTGACTTCAAGGCAATAAGCGATGATACAACTTATGTTCTTATTAAAAACTATGGATTTAACTTAGCTGGTGATGAATTGATCGAAGCCATTAAGGATAATACAGGTGGATTCACAACAGTGCTGGACGGCCTAAAAGCATGGCTTGAACACAATATCAATTTGAATTTGATCGCAGACAAATTCCCACATTAATTTTGATCCGGTAAAGCAAAAGCCCGCCCCACTAATGCAGGACGGGCTTCAACTCATGGATATCAATAGGGTCAGTATTATATATTTTATTTGATCTCTGCCAGCCATTGTTTTGCAAATGCCCGCCCCGCTTCTACCGCATCCTTACCTGCACGGAAAGCCATTTTCCACCTGTTGTCTTTTCTTTCATATTGTGGATCGACAAAATATTTTATGCCTTTCTTTTCAAAAAGCCGGGCTGAAAAATCAACATCAGCAGTTGCATCAAGGAATGACTGCAATCTTACCTTAATATATTGTAAATGATCTGCAGGATATTTGGCTTCCCAATCCTTTATCTGCCTGTCATAGCCTGCCTGCATATTTTTTTTCATGCTCTCATAATTCTGTGCATAGGATCTTATGTTCTTATTATTCGGGTCTTCTGCTTCTTTTAAATTCTTCTTCGCTGTTTCAACCAGGCCCTCAAACATTTTTTTCATTTCAGGGCTTGCATTCTTCGCCCCTTCTTCCGAGGTCCTCACAAACTCTTTCGCCATTTTTATCATCGAGGCACGCATTTCTTCAGGTGTTTCAACCTTCTGCCCTGCCGACGGCTTATTGCTTAATTTTAATGCCATGTATTCCTTTTTGAATCCTTCCGAATTCACATATTCCTTTGCATGTGTTGCAATATCTTTCACGATAGCTGCCCTGTCGTTAGCCAATATCCTGTGCAGGTTGCGGATATCATAGTAATCCAGGTACCCCCCCAGCAGGCTGTTTGTTATTTTACTGTTTGCCATTTCCTGGTTAATACCCAATTGCTTTAAAAAATCCCCATGCAGCTTTTTCATTTCAAAAGAGAACAGGAAGAGGCTTAAGATCACCATTACCAGGCCTGCAATACAAAGCCGGAGCCAGGTGATCATTTTTTGTAAGAGTTGCTTTTTCATTTTGTAAGTTTTAGTATGATAGATTAATTGTTGTTGAACATTAATTTTGAAAAGTGCCTGGACTCAAATTTTAAATTGGCGGCCACCTGTTTTTGTTCGTCATGGTTAACCCGCTTCTTTACATCGATGATCTCGATATTATCCTGCCTGTTTTGTTTTATTATTTTATCGGCCTGCTTTATTTCAGCGATAAACCATACGGGCAATGCCAGCAACAAAACCATAACCTGTAACCCGAATTTTATCTTTTCCATTTTTTTATTTTTTATTACAGCACAAAATTACCCTGCAAGAGCCCCTTGGGAAAGGCCATCATGCATGAGTTGAGCGTATCGGCGGATGAATTGGCATAAAAAAAGCAGGCCACTGTGGGTGACCTGCTCCTAAACCTAACTCAACGCTTCTTTTATAATTTAATGAACCTTGCAACCTGCTTTTCTTCATCAACTCCTCCTGCAACGGAAATGGATCTTGTTTCAGCATATTTTAAAGCCCTTTCAGCCTGTAGCATATGCCTGTTTATATGGGCAATTAAGAAAAGAAATACATCTCCCAATTTTAGTTTTATGAACGGAGAAATTGAAATGGGAACCCTCGCAAGGTTGATATCAATATTCCGGGCATCGGTTAAAAGTTTGCCCAGTAATTCCAACTGGCTGATAAATTCGTTGAGTACTTTCCCGGAATTTAAATATGCAACGGGTTGATGATCCTTTGGAGAGCTCATTTTCTTTTTTGGCCTGCCATTCTCTCCCGGTAACATTATTTTATAAAAATAATTCCCAAGCCACCCGCTTTTAAAATAGAGCGCAGGTTTATAGATACCTGCCCTGGTAATGGCTTTTTCTATAGCGGGTAAATAGTACCGGCCATAGCTATTTAAATGTTCCAGGCATTGGGCAGCGCTCCATTGACCCGGCCCGGGCTGTGTGGTCATTTGCCGGTTAGCGATGAGTTGCCATTCGGTGATGGCTTTGCTGATGTTCTTTTCTGTTTGTTGATAAAGGTCTTCTAATAACTGTGATGATAAATATTTCATGATGTTTTATTTTTAGAATGTAAAAATGGATCATCATGACAATAATATTCTTGGCAAATACCAAGATTTTAAGTTTATATCTTCACTTTAGCCAGGAGTTTACTGAAGTTGGTCGCATCAATGCCTATATAATTGGCAATATATTTATGGGGGACCAGGTTCAACAGGTGCGGACTGCGTTTGAGTAGTGTTTTAAATTTCTCTTCCGCAGTGAAGCATTGAATCTCCACCATGCGTTCCAGCACACCCGCAAATGCATAATTCGAAAATATACGTATCATGCGTTCTATATTATGATAACGCTTCATTAATTCATCCACTTGTTGAAAACTCGTTTTAAGGAATACAGAAGGCGTTAAAGTTTCCGCAAAGAACCTGGAAGGCGTTTGTGTAAGAAAACTATCTGCTACGCCGCTAAATGATGGTGCATAGGTAAATACAATGGTCGCCTCTCTATCCATCTCATCATGATAATACACCCGCTGGATCCCTTCTGTTGCAAAATAGAGATTTCGCTCAGTATTGCCGGCCCTCGTGAGCATGGTCTTTCTTTTTGCAGTAAAAGGTTCCCACACCGACAAGAAAATTTCAACTTCTTCTTTTGAGAGCGGGTAAATATTTGAAATGAATTTTTCCAGTATTTGAATGTCGTTCATCATAACCAGGTGTTACTATGCAATAACGAATTTATATAAAAGACGCATAACATTATCCTTACTTCATTCCGAATACTGCGCCTATGACCAAACTTATAAAACCGGTGATATTGGCGACCTGGCGGTATTGGAAAATGTTGAGCCATTTTGTCCGGTAGGTTGCCCAATCAGCCGGGTAATTATCTGCCGACCATCCATTGATAAGGCTATTGATGGGCAAATTACCTTTTACCGTCAGTAATGTATCTGTAACCAAAGCCGCAAAAGCAATGGCCACGGTAATGAACAACAAACTGCCGGGGTTTCTTATGGTGCTGATCACAAGCAGCAGGTTGGTTAGTAATGCTGCATACACTACCCATTTAAAATTAGCCATGAAGCTGGCGTCCAGTAGTTTTCTCAGTTCGATATAGGAATTGGCCTGCATACTGTTCTGCACATTTTTTAAAGCAATGATGTACATGTACGACTGGCCAACAATGATACTATAAGATAATAAAGTTAAAAGCAGTAAGATCCTTGTTTGCATTTCATTTAATTTTGTAATGATAAAGATGCTTAAAAAATAGTTTGTTTCCGCGCCTTTAGGTATGAACCGGTTAAAAACCCGTACCGGTTGCTGGAACAGGGAAAGAAAATCCCCTAATCCTGAAATAATCCCTTTTCTGTTTTTATATTTGGGTACAGTATGCCAAATAAAATCTCAAAGCTTATTGTCTTTGCCATAGCCTGCCTTAGCTGCTGCAGTGCTCTTGCCCAGCCACAAAAAAAATATTTATTTGCCCGCTATGGTAAAGTAAATGGCCTGGTGTCTGATGTAGCTTTTTCAGTAGCACAGGACAAGCAGGGATATATCTGGATCGCCACCGATCACGGCCTGCAGCGCTTTGATGGCAAGCGCTTCATCACTTTTCGGCAAAATGAGGCCGATTCATCTTCTCTTCCCTCCAATTCCATGGGCGCATTGCACCTGGATAAAAAAGGCAGGCTCTGGATCATATTTTTTGGTAAGCAAATAGGTTATTTAAATACGGCTACATTCAGGTATACTCCTGTAAAGCTTGTAATTCCTGCAGAGTTCCTGAAGAGTAATATGCAAAGGTTCCTGGAAGATGATGATGGCACCCTGCACGTGGCCGTATTGGGTTATGGCGTAACAACCTTTAATGAGAAAAAAAATGAGTTCTCTTCTGCCTATAATGTACTGAAATTGAAAGACGGCGGAAACGCCATCGAAATAAATACAACCAAGAATAAAGGCGAATACCTGGTAACAACTACTACCGGGTTCGAGATGTACAACAGTATCACAAAAAAATGGACAGACCACAATACGAATGGCTTATTGAAAAATATGAACCGTGTGCTCACGGAAGGAAAAGCTCACGGGCCGGGGAATATTTTTACAGACCGGAAAGACCGTATCTGGGCTGATGTTTGGCTCGACGGTAAAAAAGAAACAGGCCCTGCGGTATATGCCTATCACCTTTCAGACAGCAGTTGGCACGATCATAAAAAAAGTGTGGATATGGCTTCCGGCTCTTACCACTCCATAAACGGTTTTTTAGAACAAAAAAATGGTACCATCTGGGTATACGGCACTGCACTTTTTGCAAGGTTCAACGAAGAGAAAAAAATATTTGAGGACATCCGCAATGAATCCTTAAAAATAAACGGCATCGAAATGGAGATCATTTACAAACTCTATGAAGACAAGGATGCCAATATATGGATATGCAGCACCAATGGGTTGTATATGTTCAACCCGGGTAAACAAATATTCAGTAACCTGCCCAACAGGCGAAATGATAAATTTGTTGCCACCACCAGTAATACCACGGAAGCGGTCATGCAATCCAAAACCGGTATCATCTACAGCAGCGCCTGGGGTGGTGGCCTCTTTGCATTTGACAGCAGCTTTAATATCACACACAACCCCATCATCCCTGTGGCCAAAGATAACTATGGTATTTCAGCATGGGACCTGCACGAAAGAGCGAACGGGGAGATATGGCTCGGTATGCAGGGCGGCAGTGTGCGGATCTTCAGCCCTAAAACCAATAAGTCGACCGAATTAAAATTATCTGTTTTTGAAAAGAAAACAGTAAGGCAGGTTATAGAAGATAGCCTCGGAAACATGTGGATGGGCACACAGTATGGGCAGATCATCAAGTGCACAAATGCAAACTGGCAGGATACTACTTCCTTTAAAACAGTCCAGCAGTTAAAAGGTCGCATAACAAAACTGGTTGCCGATAAGAACGGGTTTGTATGGGTATGCACCGACCGCTATGGATTATATAAACTCAAGGCTGCAGATGGAAGCATCGCCGCTCATTATGATGAGCAGTCACCACCGGGACAGCGCTTAAAAACACAGGGAGCAAATGATGTATTGCAATATAATGACAGCATAATGCTGATAGCAAGTGGTGAGCTGAATGTTTTAAATACAAGAACAAATAAAATAACTTATGTACATACCAGTAAGCGTATCGAGAATAATGCGCTGGCCAGTATAGTAAAAGACAGGCTGGGTTATATATGGCTGGCTTTTTCAGATGGCCTGTGCCGCATAGAATATAACAGGAATATCTTCCTGTATTTTGGCCCTGAAGATGGTATCCTCAATAATCATTTCTCGTTAAATGCGTCAGCCGTTTTGAATGACGGAAGGATATTGCTCGGCACTTCGAGCGACCTCTTATTGTTTGACCCTGCAAAAATAAATTTGCCGAAGAAAGCCGTTAACGTAAGTATCTCCGGGTTTATGCTGGCCGATAAGGAACTTCTCGTTGATTCGCTGCTCCGGTTAAAGAAGATCGTCCTTCCTTATAATAATAATTCCTTTTCCATCGACCTTACAACCCTGAGCTACCAGAATGACTTTGCTATCCTGTATATGCTTGAAGGTGTGGATAAAACCTGGCTGGTTGCCAATGAAAACAGGATCACCTACACACGCCTGCCGCCTGGTAATTATACTTTTAAAACAAAAAGCATTTCTGCAACAGGAGATGAATCCGCTCCCACCCAGGTCCTTATTGATATCATCCCGCCTTTCTGGAATACCTGGTGGTTCTATGGCTTGCTCATTTTAACCGGGCTGGCAGTATTTTACCTGGCAGACCGGGAAAGGGTTTTACGGATAAGGGCCACCCAAAAATTAAGAACGGATATTGCCCTGAGCCTTCATCATGAAGTGAATACAGAACTCAACAATATTAACCTGTTGGGAGAAATGGCAAGGATGAAAGTGGATAAGGATATCGTAAGATCAAAAGACCTGATCGAGCAGATCAGTGAAAAAAGCAATGACATGATGATCGCGATGGATGATATGCTTTGGGTGATCGATCCTGCCAATGACAGCATGGAGAAAACGCTGCTGCGTATGTCGGAGTTCATTGATTCACTCCGCAACCGCCACGAAGCGGATATCATCATGCAGGTAGAAGACAAAGTTAAGAACCTGAAGCTGGATATGAAATTAAGGCATGGCTTCTTTATAATTTTCAAATCAGCATTAAGATGCATGGTTCAATATTCCGGTGCCAAACAAACGCTGGTAAATATCGACCTGCAGAAGAACGAACTTTCGCTTAAAATGCTGGGATCTGCTGCACTTAAAGAATCAGATCCTGCGATCATGAAATATATAGCTGGTATGAAGACCCATGCAGAGAACATCAATGCAGAGCTGGATATACAAACTGATAAGTACGAAAGTAATATTGTATTGATGATGCCGGTGAGATAAAAACAAAATTTTTAACCACAGATAGACACAGATTTTTCTCACAGATGTTCACAGATCATCTGCGTGAATCTGTGAAACAATCCGGGTAATCTGTGGTTAATCCTACTTCCCCATCCACCTCTTAAAATCAGTAACTTTTTCCCTGCTCACCAATGCCTCTTTATCAACAGCAGGCTTTAAAGTTAAGATGAGGCGGTTTCCAAAATAGTCATGTATCTGTTCAACACTGTTGATGGACACATAGAAAGAGCGGCTGATGCGGAAATATTTCTCGGGATCAAGCATCTCGTCTATTTCATCCATGGTATAATCCACTACGTATTTTTTATTATCATGCGTTTTAAAAAAGTTGAGGCGGCCATCGCTGTAGAAATAAGCAATGTCCTCAATTTCTATAGACACCAGCTTTTGCACATTCTTAACCAAAAAGCGCTTACGGAATTCTTTGGGTTGTAATTTTTGCTGCAGTTCTTTAACCAGTACATCCATATTTATGGGTGAAGCCCCGTTACTGGAAGAGAACATCTTTTTATATTTATCGAGTGCGGCGGTAAGGTCTTCTTTTTGTATGGGCTTTAATAAATAATCAACGCTGTTCACTTTAAATGCCTTTAGTGCATACTCATCATAGGAAGTTGTAAAGATCACGGGGCTCTTAACTTCCACCTGGTTGAATATCTCGAAGCTTTGCCCGTCCAGCAGCTCAATATCCATTAGTATAAGATCAGGTGCGTTATTATTTTCCAGCCATTCCACCGAAGAGGCAATAGAATCTGTATTGGCGATCACCTCTATATCCTTATCCAGGCTGACCAGCATTTTGTGTAACTTCTTAACGGCCAGTTCTTCGTCTTCAACAATTAAAATTTTCATGATCTTAAGTTTGATTTTCTAATTAATATTTGAACCATCCCGATAGCTATCGGGAGAACATAGTCATCATAGATGTATTTTCTACTGTTTTCTATGATCCTATGTGGTTCAAATAGTTGCTGCATTCTTTATCATTAACTTTTCCCATATCAAAGGTAATACCGCGGTAAAATTCTTCCCGTCATTCATCACCTGGAAACCATTTTGGTTAAGCAATTCATACTTCATCCGGATATTCCTCAACCCTACTTCGCCCGATGGCGCCTTTTGTGTTCTTTGCTGTATATTATTATTCACGACCAGCTTATTGCCCACCGTTGTAAACACCTCGATCTGCAAAGGATAATTTTTTGAAAGGGCATTGTGCTTTACCGCATTCTCCACCAGCATCTGCAAACTAAGTGATGGCAAAAGATAGTCATCATATCTTTTATCAATGTCGAGATGCAATAGTACTGCATCACCATGCCTTGTTTTCAACAATTCAAAATATGACCTTATAAATTGTATCTCACTTTTTACAGTGCTCATGCCGTCTTCATTGTTGCGTAAAAGATAGCGGTACACCTTGCTCAACTCATTCAAAAATATTTCCGCCTTCTTCCTGTCTTCCGTAATCAAAGAAGAAAGTGTGTTGAAGCAATTGAATAAAAAATGCGGGTTCACCTGGCTCTTCAGCATATCGAATTCGCTCTGCAGTCCAAGGTGTGTGTACTTTTCATTTTCGGTAAGGCTTTCTTTCCATTGCTGAAATATATAATCGCCTTCCCAGACGATCATGGCAATAAGCGTGATACCAAGTGCTATGCCCATGCATATCCAGAACTGTGTAGTCGTCACATACACGCCTTCAATTGGCATCTGCATGATACTGCTGGTAAAAATACTTACTGAAGCGGCGATCATTATCACCTGCTTAGCGAGCAGTGCTATAATGCGCTTCACCGTATCCCGGTAAGCAGAAAAAGTATTGTGAATATACCTTGTCATTATCACATCAAAGTACCAGATACCCAGGCCAACAGTCATTATGAATGCAAATCCATAGAGCCAAAGTTTTGGTTCGGTGTACCAGTTACGGCCAAGCAAAACAAAGCAGCACCCGATCGCTATCACGGGCATTAGTACCAAAAAACTAACAAACTCTATCCTGTTTGGCTTTACCAGTTTCATTTTTCTTTATTTACAATCATATATAAGGGGCACTTTTACGGTAAACAACGCATCTCCCCTGCCGATCTCTATCCTGTCTGCACAAAGCAATTTATATTTTTCCATAAGGTTTGCAATGCCTTCTATACTTGCGGATACCGCGGTTTGCTTTACCTGCGTATTATTCTGCACCAGCAGGTTCCCGTTCTTATCAATACTTATCGAAAATTTAAGCGGGCTGTCCTTTAAAAGCACATTGCTGTTAACACTGTATTCAAAAATTGTTTGCAGCAATAAAGGAGAAACATATTTATGGCCCTGTGATTCGTCAATGTCTATCTTAAGGTCTACATTGTCACCATATCTCACCTTCAATAAATAATAATAGGATTGAATGAACTGCAATTCTGTTTCAAGTGTTACCAGTTTTTCTTCATGGCTTCTCAGCAGGTAACGGTAAACCTTGGTAAGCTCATTAAGAAATTTTTCTGCCTTCTCCGGGTCTTCACTGATAAGGCTTGAAAGGGAATTGAGGCTGTTGAATAGAAAATGAGGGTTTACCTGGCTCCGCAAGCCCAGCAACTGGCTTTGGGTGTATGTTGTTTTTAGCTGTTCTGTTTCCGTAAGCGTGGTTTTCCATTTTTCAAAACTATCAAAGCCTTCATGCACCATTGTGATGAGGATATTGACCAGGAAACCTACAGCCAGGGTCCAGTAATAGCAGGTCTCATTGATCTCGTAGCCAAATAAATTAAAATGATCATAACCGCGGAAGAATATGGTCATCACCAGTGCCTGGATAATGGCGATGAGTGAAATCGTTATGCCCAGCCTTCTTATCAGCTCTTTATTGGATGGGAGGCGTTCTCTCACCACTACGGCGATCCAGGTAAAAATAAACCAGGTGATGGTCATGATAACAAGTACGATCAGCCCCGAAAGAAAAAATACCCTTGCCTCGGTGAAAAAACGCTTACCAAATAAAAGGCTGTTGATGAGTATCACGATGAGGGGCAAATTGATAGCCATTATCTGCAGGTCCTTCTTTGTATATTGGGGCAATTCCATTTTTTGATCTTCTTTTACTTTTTGCAGCCTGTTCTATATCCGGGATCAGCAATATTACAATTTACAATCTTTTTCATTTCGGTCATATCCTTTACGCAATGAGCAGGCTTTACCCATGTATGAATTGAGGAAAACCGCGTATGAATTGTTATTATCCCCGCTTCAATTGCCGAAAAAATAAAGATCCCCCTTAAAGAGAGATCTTTAGTCATCATCCTCTTCATAGCTTAAAGATCTGAGAACATCTTCGGTGCAGGTACAATATTATTGACTGGTTTTGTTGACTTCAGGTAAGCGAAGATCGACCGGATATCATCGTCAGTCATATTCTTATAAACAAACCAGGGCATTGGCGGTAAAAGATCGCGGCTGCCATCCAGGCCCTTGAACTTTCCTTCACGCAGTACCTTGAAGAATTGTTTTTCACTCCAGGTGCCAATACCCGTTTCATCACTGCTGATATTGCCTGCAAAGGACATCCCCCATGGACCCACGGCATTGGTAAGATCGGGGCCAAGCATTATCCAGCCATTTTTTATGACGTTGGTATCAACTTTTCCCAATGGCCTGTTGGCAGGATAGCCGCCAAAGCGGAGTTCCGGTATGATCTCCGGTCCGTGAGCTCCCATTTGCTTGGGAGAGTGACAATCGTCACAGCCAATCGAATTGACTAAGTATGAGCCCCGCTTTATCAAACTATCATTGCTGATGGTTGTAGCTGAACTCCTGGCAGGTTCATTGTTATTACATGATATCACTGTGATGGCAACAGCGGCTGTAATAAGTGTTAGAGATAAAATTGTTTTACGCATGATCTATTTGATTTTAGTACAAGGTAAAAACGGGAAGATGCATTGACAATGGGCTTTGGTACGAATTGGGGAAAGTATAGGATGAACTGAATAAACCACAGATCACACAGATTGATCCACAGATTCGCACAGATGATCTGTGTAATCTGTGATAAAGATCCGTGTTATCTGTGGTTAAAAAATGAACAGCGGAACGCTGTATCATTACTCTGTCTTCGTCTTCACCGGCTTCAACGTTCTCAAATATTTATAGATCGCTTTCAACTCGTCATCATCCATTCCTTTAAATGAGGTCCAGTGCATGGGTGAGTGAGGAATAAGTTTACCCATGCGAAAACGGTTAATAAATGTTTCCTGCGTCCAGTCATAGATATGTCCTGTGGGATCCGGTGTTAAATTAGGTGGCGTTAAAGGCGGCAAGCCTTTTCCTTCCATCGGTATAACCTTTGTGCCCCTTCGCATCTTAGAGCCTTAGTGGCTATTTTATATCTTTTTTATCAGCACTTCATCAGCACATCCTTCCAGTTTCATGGTACCTGTCATACTGCTGTCGTTTACCATCTTTGCATTAATGGTTGACCCGTTCCTGAACACAGTGATAAAAACGCTGTCGCCGCTCAGCTTTATCGAATGGACCTTTTTATCATAGACCTCTTGCTCCGGGATATCCATTTTACCTTCCCAGATCCCCTCTCCCATATTTATCCTTAAAATGGTTTTGCTGCAACTGTTGTCCATGCTTTGTAATGACCAGGTACCCCTGATATTTTTATCATTACTCGTGAAACCTATTACACCTACAATGGCAGCAAATAATAGAATAACTGTTTTCATTTTCGTTAGTTTTTTGTTTGTGATGTAAAAGTATTTTGAGGAAGGTTGAATGAAAATGGGTTATTGGATGGATTGCGGAGATAGGGGGATGAATTGTGGCTGGAAGTTTTAACAAGATCAAAATGATCACTTCAAAAATGACCCGATAACCCGAACTTTGGCATAGAATTAATCTCATGCTTCAGCCAAACGAACTCAAAAAAGAACTTCCCATGGAGGTTGCCAATGGCACTGCTTCCACAACTACCAAAGCTTGGGAGACACTTGTTGCTGCAAATAATGGTAACCTGGTGAAAGTAAAGAAACTCGTTGAGGAATGTCCTGACCTTATCTATGCGCAATACAATTATACACCGCCGGTTTATTTTGCAGTAAGAGAAGGACATGCAGAACTGGTAAATTATTTTCTTAATAATGGCGCTCTTGATCCAACCTATAAGACCTACCCTTTCCAGGAAACACTTCTGACCATGGCGAAGGACAGGGAATACAAAGACATAACATTGATGCTTGAGCAATATGCAGCTAACCCTAAGCTTCATAAATTCAAAGGCGATAACGGGCAAATAGATTATAAACGCACAGAACTCCAACTGGAATTTGAAAAAACTGTTGACCAGGGAGACCTTTCTAAAACAGAAAAGATATTAAAAGAGCATCCGGAGTTTGCATTGGATGAAACTTATTTTTGGGGAGAAGGCATTTTACTTTTTGCAGCCAAAGAAAATAACCGCACGATGATCGATCTTTTGCTGAGCTATGGCGCAAAAGTTCCGGCAATTTTAAAATGGGCGCAGTTTTATTATTTTGAAAGACTGGACGGCGCAACTTACATGATGCAAAAAGGAATGAACCCAAATACCATGAGCTGGCACCGCGTAACCCTCCTGCATGATATGGCACAGAAAGGAGATATTAATAAAGCAGCATTATTAATAAAACACGGCACCGATATCAATGCCGTTGATGAAGAATACCGCTCTACTCCTTTGGGTATGGCGGCACGCTGGGGGCAGACAGAAATGGCTGAATATTTATTGAAACAGGGCGCTGATGCAAACAAAGCAGGTGCAGTATGGTCTACCCCACTTGCATGGGCGGGGAAGAAGGGGCATCGGGATATTGAGAGGATTCTTCTTAATAGAGAAGCAGAAGAAATTTGAACCACATAGGAAGATAGGTAACAAAGACAGACCTATGTGATTTCCTATGTATCTCATGTTACTATGCGGTTCAAAATAAAATACTCAGGTTTTTGTAATAAAAAAGGGCTGCATTAGCAACCCTTTTTTTATTGAGGTCCCGACCGGATTCGAACCGGTGTAGAAGCTTTTGCAGAGCTTTGCCTAGCCACTCGGCTACAGGACCACTTAATTTTTGTTTCTTACAAAGCTACTTGAGCTTTGCCTATCCGTCAGCTGGCGGATACAGGACCACTTAATTTTTGTTTCTTACAAAGCTACTTGAGCTTTGCCTATCCGTCAGCTGGCGGATACAGGACCAATTAATTTTTGTTCTTACAAAGCTTTTTGAGCCTTGCCTATCCGCCAGCTGGCGGATACACGACCAAATAGAATAAAAAATGAAGAATTACCAATTAAGAATGAAAACTCCTCATTTCATTTTTTACAAGCGCAAAAATAGGGTAATTTTAAAGAAAAATTGCAGCACCCGATACTAAACCAGGAAATATGAGCCGGATAGCTGAATCAGAACTTATCATCAACGACCGAGGTGCGGTTTATCATTTGAATTGCCGTCCCGAAGAAATGGCTACAACCATTGTCACTGTTGGCGACCCCGACAGGGTTGCTGCCGTGAGCAAACATTTTGATAAAATTGAATACAAAAATGCCCACCGGGAATTCATCACCCATACGGGCTTTATTGGTAAAAAAAGGATCAGTTGCGTAAGCACCGGTATCGGCCCTGACAATATTGATATTGTGCTGACCGAGCTGGATGCCCTGGCGAATATCAACTTTGAAACAAGAACGATCAGAGAAAAACTGACCTGCCTCAATATCATCCGTGCAGGAACATCAGGTTCTCTACAGAAAGATATCCCTGTTGATAGTTTTGTAGCAAGCACTCATGGCCTTGGCCTTGATAACCTGATGAATTTTTACCGCACACAAAATAATGAAGAAGAAAAACAACTGATACAGGCATTCAATACGCATACACAATTGAGCTCGGGAAATGTATCACCCTATATCAGCATGGCGAGCGGCGCCCTTATAAAACATTTTACAAAAAATTTTCACCAGGGCATCACGGTCACCTGCCCGGGCTTTTATGGCCCGCAGGGAAGGGTGCTGAGGGCAGGCCTCGCCTATCCACAGTTGATCGATAACCTTACAAGCTTTAATTTTGGGAACCACAGGGTAACTAATTTTGAAATGGAAACATCGGCCATTTACGGACTGGGAAAAACACTGGGCCACCACTGCCTTAGCCTGAGTGCCATTGTTGCCAACCGCATTAGTAAAGAATTTTCAGCAGACGGCGGAAAGGCCGTTGAAAATTTAATAAAAGAGACTTTAAATATAATTGCAGATTCAACGATCTAAAATGAAAATAGATTTTTTTAAATACCAGGGAACAGGAAATGATTTTGTGATACTGGATAACAGGGATAATAAATATGATGGCCTTATTCCAAAACAGGTAAAGCAGATCTGCAACCGCAGGTTTGGCATTGGTGCCGATGGCCTGATGCTGTTAAGCAACAGGAAATATCTTGACTTTGAAATGACCTATTACAACGCAGATGGAAATTTAGGCAGCATGTGCGGTAACGGGGCAAGATGCCTTGTAAAATTTGCCACAGAAATGGGAATTAATAAAAGCACTTATTATTTTATAGCTGCTGATGGCAAACACGAAGCCGAGATAGATATGAATGGCATTATCCGTTTAAAAATGCAGGATGTATATAAAGTGGAATACCATTCGGGGCATATGATAGTCAACACCGGGTCACCGCATTTTATAAAATTGGCAAGCAATGTAAAGGATATTGATGTAGTGGAAACAGGCCGGGAAATACGTTACAGCAAGGAATTTAAAGCAGAAGGCATTAATGTGAATTTTGTAGAGACGCTTGGTGAAGACAGTATATTTGTTCGCACCTATGAGCGTGGCGTTGAGGACGAGACCCTTAGTTGTGGTACCGGCGTTACCGCTGCAGCACTTATGAGTGCACACAATGAGAACGGCTTTAACCGGGTAGAAATAAAAACGCAGGGTGGTACGCTGAGTGTTGAATTTGAAAAAGTAGATGACCAGCATTTTGAGAATATCTGGCTTTGCGGCCCGGCAGAATTAACTTTTAAAGGAGAGATGGAAATATGATAAAGAACGAGATCATAAGTGCAACAGCAGATGTGTTTCAGCGCTTCGCACAAACCTGCAGCAGCATGGATGAAACAGTGCTGTTCCAAAAGCCCGGTAATAAATGGTCTGTTGCAGAAAATGTACAACACCTGGTGATCTCAACAAATACCAGCACCCTTGCCTACAACCTTCCCAAATTTTTAGTGAAATGGATCGGTGGCACACCTAACCGTAATTCAAGGACCTATGAAGAAGTGAAAGAAAAATACTATAAAAAATTAAGTGAGGGCGGACAGGCTAGTGGCAGGTTCATCCCCAAACCAATTGAAATAAAATACGGCAGGCAAAAGTTACTGGATAACTGGAAAAAGGCCACTGTAAAATATATAGATGCACTGGCAGCAAAAAGATCGGAGGCAGACCTGGACAGTTACCTGGTAAAACATCCTTTGCTTGGCCGCATTACCTTAAGGGAACTTTGTTATTTCACGATATTTCATACAGAACATCATTTGAACAGTATCCATAAAAACCTTACAGTAACCGCATGATCCAATATTTTAAAAATACAGACCAGAAGACCGTAGCCATTGACAAACCCGAGCACGCGGTTTGGGTGAATGTATTACCCCCGCTTAAGCAGGAAGAGTTCACCGAATTAAGCGGCACCATGAATATTCCTGTTGATTTCTTAAAGGATTCGCTGGATATTGATGAACGCAGCAGGTACGAGATCGATGACCATGTAAAACTCATCGTAATCAAAACCCCAACCGAAAATAATTCCTTTAACCTTAGTGATGCTTTTTATATTACCATCCCTATTTGTATCATATTAACCGATAAGAAGATCGTAACCGTAAATTCTTTTGAGAATGAAGCCATAAAAAAATTCCTGAACACTTTCCAGCACCGTAACCCGGATAAAATAAATATGATGGTGCTGAAGATCTTTGAAAAGATAACCAGCAATTTCCAGGATTACCTTAAAGAGATCAACCAGCGCCGCAATGGTTTAGAACAAAAGCTTTACGACAGCAACCGCAACGAGGAATTACTACAGTTGATGCGTATCCAGAAAAGCTTTGTTTATTTCATTACTGCTTTAAGAAGCAATGAGCTGCTGATGATGAAGATCAAGCGGACTAATATGCTGGGCCTTAATGAAGATGAACTTGATTTCCTGGATGACCTGATCGTGGAAACTTCCCAGGCATTGGAAATGGCCAATACCTATACCACCATCCTGAACAGTACCCTGGATGCCTTTGCCAGCATCATCAGTAATAACCAGAATGAAGTGTTGAAACGACTTACTACACTCACCATCTTTTTAAGTGTGCCCATCTTAATAGCCAGCATCTATGGCATGAATGTTCCTATTCCTTATAGTGATACACATTATGCCTTCTGGGTACCGGTGATCCTTTCACTGGTTATTCTTGGCCTGGCTGTCTGGAATTACTGGAAACGGTTAAAAAAATAATCATGTTCAACATAAGGGTTTACGGTATTTTGATAAATGAGCAAAAGCAGGTATTGGTCAGCGACGAATTCATCCGTGGCAAATACTATACAAAGTTCCCGGGCGGTGGCCTTGAGTTTGGGGAAGGAACAAGGGATTGCCTCAAAAGAGAATTCATGGAAGAGATGAACCTGGAAGTAGAAGTGACCGAACACCTTTACACCACAGACTTTTACCAGGAAAGCGCTTTTCTTGCGGGGCACCAGATCATTTCTATCTACTATTATGTGAAGGCCCTTGAGCCCATAACTGCGCCGCTTCGTACAGCAACATTCGATTTTGATGAAAGGGAGTTAAAAATGTATGAAGAGACAGGTGAAACAGAGACCTTCCGCTTTATAAGCCGGGAAGATTTTTCTGAAAAGAGCGTTACGTTACCTATTGATAAAATTGTTGCTAAATTGCTGAAGGAACGAAAAGACAGTTAATCCGTTAAGTAGTTAACTGGTTAACCCGTATGGAGTTTGCTGGTTTAAGTACTCTTCGAATTTAATGGCCCTACGGATTAACGGATTAACGGATTAACAAATTAACGCTTGAATAATTTAATTTCTAAAATGGATTACTCTACTTTTTTCGACCAGCAGATCATCCTTGAAGATGACCGTGCAAGACTGGAACCCCTTACCCAAAAACATTTTGAACCACTAATGGCAATTGCCCTAAGCAACAGCGATATCTGGAAATTTACCCTTGCCAACATTACAGATGAAAACAGTTTTACCAATTACTTCGATACTGCATTAAAGGAGAGGGAAAATAAAACAGCTTATCCCTTTGCCATGTTTGATAAAAAAGAGAACCGCTATGCCGGCTGCACCCGTTATGCCAATATTTCTTTCCGCGACAAGCGGCTGGAAATTGGCTGGACATGGATCGACCCCTTACTCCAGGGCAGCGGCATCAACAAGCATAATAAATTCCTGATGCTGCAATTTGCTTTTGAAAAACTTGGCCTTCACCGGGTAGAGTTAAAAACCGCAGGTACCAATTTAAAATCGCAAAGGGCCATGGAAAAGATCGGCGCTGTGCGGGAAGGTGTTTTACGAAAACACAGTATAAATGATATTGGCACAATAAGGGATACCGTTTACTATAGCTTCCTGGATGACGAATGGCCAACTGTAAAAGAAAAAATCTTTTCAGAATTCCTGATTTCCTGAATCCTTTGATTAGCTTTATACGTAATTAATCGCCGTTAAGTTTTAACTATCCCTCCTACCCCCTGCAAGCTGGCTGAATATGTCCTGTAAATAAACTGTATCATATTCCTAAAAGATAAATAATCATGTTATGACCAACAAAGAATTTTTTCAGCAATGCTGGAAAGCAGAAGTGACGCCGACGCTTACTGCCCTGAAAGCTCTTCCTTCGGCCGACAAACTCAGTTACAAACCTGCAGAAAAAAACCGCACAGCCAAACAACTGGTTGATCATTTTGTTTCTCATGTGGAAGACCTGATCGAAGCTGTGGAAACCGGTATCATCAATCATCGTGTAATGGCTGACTATCCAACAACCGAAAATGCAATTGACGTTTTTGTAAAAGAAACTGACAGGCTCATCGCATTGATTGATGGTGTAGATGATAAAACATGGGAAGGAAAAACAGTGCCCATGCTTATCTTCGGTAATAAAGCATTTGAACAGCCACTCGGACAAATGTGCTGGAGCTTCCTGTTCGACATCATTCATCATCGCGGACAACTGTCAACTTATTACAGGCCGATGGGTGCAGCTCAGCCTGCTATTTATGGACCAACTGCTGAGATGGTGGAAGCCATGATGGCAAAAAGCCCATCTGCTAATTAATTCTTTTTATGATGCGGAGTTCGGGATCTCCGCATCTTTACTTTTGCAAAATGATCATCATGAAAAAAATGTTTTTCCTGCTGGCAGTAATTTGTATTGCAGCCTGTAACAATGAAAATAAAACCGGGCCGGTTGCTGTCGCAAATAATGATAGCCTGTACCAGGAAGTACAAACGGGTGGAATAAAAGTGATCCCCATTGAAACACCCAAAGGGAAATTCGATGTATGGACAAAGCGCATGGGCAATAACCCTAAAATAAAAGTGTTATTACTGAATGGCGGCCCCGGCGCAACACACGAGTACTTTGAATGCTTTGAAAGTTTTTTACCACAGGAGGACATCGAATTTATTTATTATGACCAGCTGGGTTGCGGTAATTCAGCCAATCCACAGGATACCAGCATGTGGGACCTTGCCAGGTTTGTTGAAGAAGTGGAGCAGGTTCGTAAAGCACTGAACCTTACAAAAGATAATTTTTATTTACTCGGCCATTCCTGGGGCGGCATACTGGCCATGCAATATGCATTAAAATACCAGGACAATTTAAAAGGCCTTATCATCAGCAATATGATGAGCAGCGCTCCTGATTATGGAAAATATGCGCAGGATGTTCTGGCGCCGCAGTTCGATCCAAAGGTTTTGGATACCATACGCCAGATAGAAAAGAAAGGTGACTTTGCGAACCCTAAGTATATGGAACTGCTGATGCCCAATTTTTATGTAAAACATATTTTGCGTTTTCCTTTAGAGCAATGGCCGGAACCCGTGGCCCGTTCCTTCACAAAAATGAACCAGTCATTATACGTTACCATGCAGGGACCCAGCGAGTTTGGCATTGCCGGCAACCTTGTTAACTGGGATGTAAAAGCCGAGCTCCCAAAAATAAAGACCCCTACCCTTACTATTGGCGCCAAACACGACACCATGGATCCCGAACACATGAAGTGGATGAGCACACAGGTACAGAACGGAAGGTTCTTATACTGTGAGAACGGCAGCCATATGGATATGTATGATGACCAGAAGAACTATTTCCCTGGACTTATAAAATTCATTAAAGACGTGGATAAAGGAAATTTCAAAGCGGAAAAAAAATAAGGAGATTTTTTGTGGCCTTTTTTTGTGGCCAAATTGATTCGGCCACAAAAAACGGCCACAACTTTTATCACTCCCAGGAAATACGGCCTAAATCAATACTGGTTGAACAAACAAGTCACAAAAAGGCTGCGTAAACAACGCAGCCTCAACCTTTTAAAATCTATCAGCCTGTAAGCCGGATCCTGTACTCCGATAGATCGGGGCGGTTATCATTTATCTGGCCCCGGCATTACTGCCGGGATCTTGCTGCCTACCCTCCAGCTCGGGCGAGCAGCCCTCAAACACTGGTATACGTGGCATTACAGCACACAAGGTTTACCCGGTTCCTGCATTACTACAAAAACCCGTGAGCTCTTACCTCACGTTTTCAACCTCACCCCAACCCTCTCCTTAAGGAGAGGGAGAAGGCAGTAATTTTCTGTGGCACTTTCTCTTTCCCGGCCAGGCCGGGAAGCCGGCTGTTCACCGGTGTGTTGCTCTTTGCTGTCCGGACTTTCCTGATCCCAATTGCCTGGAACCCGATAACCCGGCTGATAGAAGGCAAAGGTAATTTTTATTTTTTGCTTTACAGATATAGGTACATGCATGTTAATTGGTGGGTCATTCAAAAAAATGAGCTTTCATATATGCAGGTGATTGCCGGTAAATTTTTATTGGATATATTTTTTGCAGAAACAGGTATTTATAACGCAGGGCCATTATTTGGCAGAACAATAAAATACGAACCCTTACCCGTAGCAGTTATTTAATTTTTTCAAGGAATTATTCAATGCCGAATATTAAAGAACGGATAAAGAATTACCTATGTACTACATAGGGGGTAGAATTTTGTCTACAAAAATTCAAAGTCGTTTTACTACAGCCTTGTAAAAAAAAACTTAACTTGTAATTCCAAAATTATTTCTTTCATAAAAAGCTTTGGTTATCCAATGAATCTTTTTATGAGAGCTGCCGTAAATATGAAACGAATTAAAAATCGTCAATACTTTTACAAATTATTCTTAACCACAGGTTTGATATCAATTACTTATTGCTGTATCGGCCAGGTACAGGACAGCCTCCCCGCCTCCAATAAATTAAAAAAACTAAGCCTTGAAGAGCTGATGAATATTGAGGTGGTCTCGGTTTCAAAAAGGCCTGAGAAGTTGATTGAAGTTGCATCTGCCATCCAGGTAATCACACAAAAAGATATTCATAGTTCAGGTGCAAAAACACTTGCAGAAGCGTTGAGGCTCGCTCCAAACTTACAGGTAGCACAGGTTAACTCCAGCCAATGGGCCATAAGTGCACGTGGATTCAACAATGTTCTTGCGAACAAACTACTTGTACTCATTGATGGACGCACTGTATATACCCCGCTTTATGCGGGTGTTTTTTGGGATGTACAGAATCTTTTACTGGAAGATGTTGAGCGTATAGAGGTTATCAGTGGCCCCGGCGGAACGTTGTGGGGTGCGAATGCTGTTAATGGGGTGATCAATATAATTACAAAAAGCTCGAAGGATACAAAAGGATTATTAGCTGAAGCTGCAGCAGGAACCGAACTGCCTTACCTGGGTAGTTTACGTTATGGAGGGAAAATCATCAATAATCTTACATACCGGGTTTATGGTACCGGGTTTAAGCTCGGCAATACAATGCTTACAAATGACACCGCTGCGAAAGATAAATGGCATATGTTGCAGGGTGGTCTTCGAATGGACTGGGATGCTTCAAAAAAAGATAAACTTAGCCTGCAGGCAGGTATTTATTCCGGCAAACCTAATCCTGACGGTGCAGACAAACCTGTTATAGCGAAAGGTGATAATATTGTCTTCCGGTGGAATCATAAGACCTCTGAAAGATCAGATTTTCAACTACAGGTTTATTATGATCACAGCTGGCGGGATTTTAATAATAATTTCACCGATGACCTGAAAACATATGATGTAGACTGGCAAAACCATTACCGGTTAGGCAGGCGACATGAAGTAACATATGGTCTTAATTTCCGGCTGATGTATCATAAGGTTACAAACCTTCCGTTATTCTCTTACCGTCCGGAACATAAGACACTTTACCTCTATAGCGGATTTGTTCAGGATGAGATCATGTTGATCAGGGAACGTTTGCAGCTTACTATCGGTTTAAAAGCTGAACATAACAGTTACACCGGGTTTGAATACCAGCCCAACGGCCGGCTTGCATGGACACCAACAAGCCACCAGACAATTTGGGGATCAGTGTCACGTGCCATTAGAACACCTTCACGAACTGACCGGGATTTTTATTTAGATATAATTCCGGGCTTTCCTATATTTATTGGTGGCGACTTTAGATCGGAAGAAGTACTTGCCTATGAACTGGGCTGGCGAATACAGCCCCGCCAAAAACTTTCCGTTTCTATAGCATCGTTCTATAATGTGTATGATAATATAAGAAGCGCAGAGCCTGGTCCCCCACCCCTTACTCCATTTCCCATTACAATTGCTAATGGCGTTAAAGGTAAAACCTATGGTATCGAATTCTCTGCTATGACCCAGTTGACAAGCTGGTGGAACCTAAGGGGTGGGTATACATTCCTGAAAAAAGACATGTCCGTCAAATCCAATAGCAGAGACCTGAATGGAGGAACTGCTGAAAGTGATGACCCCGAAAACCAATTTCTTATTCAATCCTCTATGGATCTTCCATACCGCATCGAATTGGGAACTGTGATTCGGTATATTAGTAAACTGCCTAACAAAAATGTTTCGGGATATTTTGGATTGGACCTGCGGATGGGATGGAAGCTGAATAAATTCATAGAGTTAAGCATCGTTGGACAGAATTTACTGGATAATCGCCATCCTGAATTTATTCCTACATCGCCTTCTCCCCGTGAGATAGAGCGCAGTATATATGGAAAGATCATATGCCAGTTATAAAAGCAATACCATATCAATTTGTGAAACCTTATACAGAAAAAATATTCCTGGGCCGCTTTATCATCACTATATTATTATTATTGATGAGCAAATTGACCTTAACGGCACAAACACCTTCCCGTGAATACCAGTTAAAAGCAGTTTTTCTTTTCAACTTTACCCAGTTCGTAGAATGGCCGCAAGGGACTTTTGCAACAAATGAAGCACCATTTGTCATTGGCGTTATGGGGGAAAACCCTTTTGGCTCCTACCTGGAAGAGATCGTAGCAGGAGAAAAAATGAATGGGCACCCGGTATCCATCCATTATTACAAAAATGCTGATGAAATTAAAGCATGCCATATCCTGTTCATCAACCTGGGCGAAACAAAAAAACAGGAACAGGTTATTACTGGTTTAAAAGACCGGAATATCCTTACAGTAAGTGATACACCCAGCTTTCCAAAATACGGGGGAATGATCAGGTTCTTCACCCGGGATAATAAAATAAAGATCCAGGTCAACCTTGAAGCATCAAAAACCGCAAGGCTGGTTATTAGTTCCAAATTGCTTAAGCTGGCGGAAATTTTTAATCCTAAATAAAATAATTAACCAATGCTGTTCAGGGATGTTCCCATACGAAAGAAACTGCTGAGAATAATTTTTCTCATCAACGGGATAGTGTTGCTTGTAACCTGCGTTACATTCTTTATTTATGAATTCTATATTTTCCGGAAGGGAACGATAGAGAAACTTTCCACTATTGGAAAAATTATTGCTGTAAACAGTACGGCGGCGCTGGCTTTTGATGATCCCGGAGATGCAAAAGAAACCCTTGCCGCATTAAAGACCGAACGGCATATCATGGTTGCCTGCCTTTATGATAAAAATGGAAAGATCTTTGCCCAATATCCCGACACTGCCGGCATCGGTGAATTTCCTGATAAACCGGGGCCGGAAGGTTTCCTTTTCGCAAGTTCGCACATTGAAGGATTTGAACCTGTTATGCATGACGGGAAGCTGTTGGGTACCTTATACCTGAAATCTGACCTGGGAACCATGTATACACGGTTGCGTCTTTATGCCATTATTGTGGCTTTGGTGATAACTATATCTTTCGTACTTGCATACCTGCTTTCAAGGATCCTCCAAAAAAGCATTTCCGCTCCAATTCTTGCTTTGGCCAAAACCGCAAAAGTGATCTCTGATCAAAAAGATTATTCCGTGCGTGCTGTTAAAACAGGTAAAGATGAACTTGGTTCACTTACCGACGCTTTCAACCAGATGCTTGGGCAGATCGAGGAACAGAACCATCATTTGAGTGAATTCAATCAAAACCTCGAACAAAAAGTTACGGACCGTACTGAAGAACTGGAAGCTTTAAACAAAGAACTGGAAGCATTCTCTTATTCGATCTCTCATGACCTTCGGGCTCCATTACGGGGCATTGTTGGTTTTACTGCCATGCTGGAAGAAAATTACGGAAATAAATTAGATGATGAAGCCAAAAGGATCACTTCTGTTATCAAAAGCAACACTTTAAAAATGGGTAATCTTATTGATGACCTGCTTGCCTTTTCAAGAATGAGCCGGCAGGAAATTGTAAAAACCAATATTTCTACGGATGCGCTTGTTAAAGAAATAATCGGGGAATTTGGTACTGCCGGCCACACTGACATTGCATGGCATATTGAATCCATGCCCGAAACATATGGCGATATAAATACCATACGGCAGGTATGGATAAATCTTATTTCCAATGCCATGAAGTATTCAAGGAATTCTGAAAACCCCCGTATTGAAATAGGCTCGTTCAGAGATAAAAAAAATATCGTTTTTTTTGTAAAGGATAACGGGGTGGGCTTTGATCCCAAATACATGGATAAACTATTCAAGGTTTTTCAGCGGTTACACAATGTAAATGAATTTGAAGGTACCGGGGTAGGTCTGGCAATAGTTGAAAAGATCATTTCAAAACATGGGGGCAAGGTTTGGGCTGAAGCTGAGAAAGGTTCCGGAGCAATTTTTTATTTTAGCCTGCCACAACAATAATATTAATTTAATATACAAACTATGAATCTTAATTCAATCGAAATTTTATTGGTAGAGGACAACCTTGATGATGCAGAATTAACCATACATCAATTAAGGAAACACAATATGGCGAATAATCTCTTTCATGTAACAGATGGCGAGGAAGCGCTTGAATTTATTTTTGCCACAGGGAAATATGTAACCCAAAGTGATGGAATAAATTTTCCAAAATTAGTATTGCTTGATATAAAGATGCCAAAGGTAAATGGCATGGAAGTACTCGAGAAGATAAAATCAGATGAGCGTACAAAAAGTATTCCCGTAGTTATTCTTACTTCTTCAAAAGAAGACCCGGATATTAAAGTTTGTTATGATTTGGGAGCCAACAGTTACATTGTAAAGCCCGTAAATTTTGAGGGTTTTGCGCAGGCTATAATGAATCTTGGTTTTTACTGGCTATTGTTAAATCAGCCTCCAAAAAAATAGGATGGAAAAGCCATTAAAAATATTAATGCTGGAAGACAGCGCTGTTGACGCTGAAATAGTACAACAGTCTTTGTTAAAAGCAAAGCCAAATTGTGCATTCAAACTGGTTATGACCGCAGAGGAGTACATTGAGGCGCTTGACCAGTTTAAACCGGATCTTATTCTTTCAGACAATACCCTGCCCCAATTTAATGCAACCGAGGCCCTTGAAATTTTTAATCAGCGTTCTTTGCATATCCCTTTTATCCTGGTAACGGGTACGGTTTCAGAGGAATTTGCTGCCAACATTATTAAATTAGGGGCTGATGATTATATCTTAAAAGACAGGCTTGCAAGATTACCGTCAGCTATTGATGCTGCGCTAAAACAACGACGGGTTGAGAATGAAAAACTGGAAGTGCAAAAAGAACTAACACAAAGTGAAAGAAAATACCGCTTATTATTTGAACGTAATCTTGCAGGCGTTTATCAAAGTTCCCTTGAAGGGCGGATCCTTAGCTGCAATGACGCCTTTGCCCATATCCTTGGCTATACTTCACATACTGAAATAGAACAAAAAAATGCTTACCTGTTTTATTTCTCTACAGGTGCCAGGGATGAATTTATTGAACGCCTGCATAAAGAACGGCATCTTACAAATTATGAAGCCATTCTGAAGCACAGGGATGGAAGGGAAATATTTATCATTGAAAATATTTCTTTGTATACAGATACAAAAAGTGGTGAAAGTATTATTGAAGGTGTTATTATTGATATCAGTGAATGGAAAATAGCAGACGACAGGATCAGGTTCAATGCAAATCTTTTAAATGCCGTTGGACAGGCTGTCATTGCAACTGATGTTAATGGCATCGTTATTTACTGGAATAGTGCTGCAGAAAAAATATATGGCTGGTCTGCTGCAGAATCAATGGGAAAAAACATTATTGATCTTACACCCACAGATCAAACCAAAGAAGAGGCCATTGAGATCATGAAAGAATTACAGAAAGGTAATTTTTGGAGCGGAGAGTTTTTGGTCAAACGAAAAGACGGAAGCAGTTTCCCGGCTTATGTAACCGACTCTCCTATTTATGATCAACAGGGCCGGCTCTCCGGTATAATTGGTGTTTCGGTGGATATCAGTGAACGAAAAAAATCTGAAGAAACGTTCAAATTGATGGAAAGGGAAATATTGAATCAAAAAATACAGGAACAGAAGAAAATATCAAGGGCCATTATAAAAGCACAGGAAGAAGAAAAAAACCATATCGGGCAGGAGCTGCATGATAATATAAACCAAATATTAGCGGGCACTAAAATATACCTGAGCATTGCAGCAAAAAAAAATGACGCCATAAAAGAACTGGTTAAATACCCAATTGAATTGATCGATAGTTCCATTGAAGAGATCCGGCTACTCAGCCGGAAGCAGGTAACCCCGCTTAAAAATATCAACCTGGAAGAACTGGTCCGTCAGCTACTAAGTGACCTGGATCAAAGTACAATAACAAAAACAAACTTTAGCTTTTTTGCAGCAAACGAATCGCTGTCTGATGATCTTAAACTAAATATCTACCGCGTCATACAGGAACAAATAAATAATGTATTGAAACACGCTGATGCAAAGAATCTAGATATCCTGATAAAGTTACATGGCAAGGAAATCTCTATTTTTGTAACAGATGACGGTAAGGGATTTAACCCAAATGCCAAAAGAAAAGGCATTGGTATTTCAAATATGATAAACAGGATCGAATCATATAACGGCAAAGTGATAATAAAAACCAGCCCTGGTAAAGGCTGCAAAATAGCTGTTAAGATACCTTGTTGATAGATATTTTAAAGCAGGCATCGACCATCCCCATGATTTTTGCCCCTATGATGTTTCCTTCCCAAATTGTTGTATCTTATAAGAGGATTGTTACCGAACGGCTTTCGGAAGTGATCTTATTACTATAATTAATCTCGCTTTATACTATAACATTTAACTGCACCCACAAAAAACCGGTTTTACCAGATTGTGATTTAGCCTTCTCCGGTTGCCCGGGTTATATTTTTTATTATGCGTAAAAAAGTGGTCTTTTATATTATTGCTTTTATTTTGTTCTTAAGCATACTCATTTTTTTTAACAGAGCTTACCGGCAATTAACTACCTACACTAAACTTACGAACAGGCACAATATTATTCACGGCAATTTTCAAATACTTTCCAGGCAAATTAATAATGCTGCCGTTCTTAATCCTGCTTTGGTCAATGCACTTAACACTGCAAAAACAGGAAACCCATTTTTAGCAGACAGCCTGATGATCATGCAGCAATTGAACCTGTTAAGATCAACCGTAAGTGATTCGATAAATATCAGGATCATTGAAAAACTTCATCCGGCTATCAACTCAGAATTATCCTGGTTACTGAAAAGTAATGTGCCTGATTCAATAATTCATGGCAGTTCACCCGAACACATTGCGGCATTTCAAAGAATAGATTCACTTATCAACCAGGGAATTCAAAGAACATTCTTTTTGATCGAATACCGGAAAAAGCAACTAAACGAAGAGATCAGCCGGATAAGGACATGGATGCTCATTTTCATTATAGTATCAGGGATACTCCTCATTTATACAACCATCAATCTTTTCAGGCAGCAAACCAAAAGAAAAGGAAAGGAAAAAGAACTGGAGACCGTTTTCAGCCGAATCAATGACGGTGTTGTATCTGTTGACAATGACTGGCGGTATACTTTTTTAAATGATGCCGCCATGGCTACCCATCCCCTGGGCAGGAAGGAAACCCTGGGAAGATCAATATGGGATATACATCCCGAAATGAAGGGAACCATATTCTGGGATAAGTACCATGAAGCCATGCTGACAAAGAAGACAGTAGAGATCGAAGATTTTTATGCCCCCATGGATACCTGGTTTATGGTGAAGGTTTATCCTTCTGAGAACGGCTTGACGATCTTTTATAAAGACATTACCAAAAGTAAAAAAGCAGAACATGCCCTCATGCAAACCCTGCGGGAGGTTACCGACTACAAATTCGCTTTGGATGAATCTTCTATTGTTGCAATTACTGACCACAGGGGGATCATTAATCACGTTAACGGTAATTTTTGTAAGATCTCAAAATATAGCAAGCAGGAACTCATAGGCCAGGATCACCGTATCATTAATTCGGGATATCATTCAAAGGAATTCATTAAAGATTTGTGGGTGACCATTGCCAGTGGCAAAATATGGAAAGGCGAATTAAAGAATAAAGCAAAAGACGGTACGGTCTACTGGGTTGATACCACGATCGTTCCTTTCCTGAACAAAGAGGGGAAGCCGTACCAATATGTGGCAATAAGGTCAGATATTACAGAGCAGAAAGAGGTGCTGGAAAAATTAGAGCAAAGTGAAATGCATTTCCGGTCGCTTATTGAAAACAGTGCAGAAGGTATTGCCCTGTCAGACGAATTTTCCAACAACATTTACCGGAGCCCCGGTGCTGAAAAAATTACCGGCATCCTGCAAAAAGAAAATCCGATAAGTCTTGCCCACCCGGAAGATATAGCATCAATAAAAAATAAAAGGGAAGAAGTTTTAAAAAAACCCGGTATTCCGGTTCCCTTCCAGGCCAGGTTCCGTCATGCTTTGGGCCATTATTTCTGGATGGAGGGCACTTTCACCAACCTGCTAGATGTAAAAGGAATAAATGGCATAGTGACCAATTTCCGGGATATAACACAAAGAAAAGAGGCCGAAGAGAAACTTATTAAAAGTGAAAAGATATACAAAACCATTGCTTCCAGTATCCCCGGTTCTGTTATCTGCCTGCTTGATCCGGATTACAGGTATTTACTGATAGAAGGTGATATGCTTGAAAAGTTAGGCTATTCAAAAGACGATTTATTAGGAAATAAAGCGGCAGATGTTTTGCCTCCTGGAATTTTTGCGGGCGTTCAACAGGATTTCAAAAAAGCTTTTACCGGGGTAACCATTACCAGAGAATCCAGCAACGCCGGCTATGATATTATTTCAAGGTTCATACCTTTAAAAGATGAAAACAATGTTGTGTATGCTCTCATGACCGTTGCTATTGACATAACTGAACTTAAAAATGCACAACGGGATATTGCTGAAATGAACCGTGGCCTCGAAGAAAAAATAATAACCCGTACGGAGCAGTTAACGCAAACCAATAAAGAACTGGAAACTTTTTCTTATTCTGTTTCCCACGATCTTCGGGCTCCCCTCCGTATCATTGACGGCTTTTCACAGATCCTGCTGGAAGACTATTCACCGAAATTAGATGAGGAAGGCCGGGATACAGTAAAGGTCATTGTGAAGAATGTAAGAAAAATGGGCCAGCTCATTGACGACCTCCTCAATTTTTCAAAATCCGGCAGGGCCGAAATGAGAATGTCAAAAGTAAATATGAATTACCTGGTGGAAGAAGTGCTGAATGATCTTAATAGCGCTAATACGCCCATCAGGGCAAAATTGAAAGTAAATGACCTAAGTCCGGCCAGTGGCGATAATAATTTATTGAAACAGGTATGGATGAACCTTATTTCCAACGCTATTAAATATACCGGCGCAAAAAAAGACCCGGTGATCGAAATAGGCATGACGGAAAAAGACGGTGCCGCTGTGTATTTTATAAAAGACAACGGCGCCGGCTTTGATATGCGATATGCAGACAAACTGTTCGGCATATTTCAGCGACTCCACAAAGAACATGAATTCAGCGGTACAGGCGTTGGGCTTGCATTGGTTCAAAGGATCATCCTGCGCCATGGTGGAACGGTATGGGCAGAAGCTAAAGAAGATGAAGGAGCTACTTTTTACTTCACCCTGGAAAAATAAACAACTTAATATTTATTAAACCAATATGATATGTACACAAATGATGAAATTGACATTTTATTAGTAGAGGATAATCTTGAGGAAGCACAATTAGCGATACGGAGCTTTAAAAAACATAACCTGGCCAACAGGCTATTGCATCTTGACGACGGGGCGGAAGCAATGGATTTTATTTTTGCACGTAATAAGTATGAAAGCAGGGAAATAGAAAATGGTCCCAAACTGATCCTGCTTGACCTGAAATTGCCGAAGGTAGGTGGGATGTCTATTTTAAAAGCCATCAAAGGCGATAAACGAACCATGAAGATCCCGGTGATCGTTCTTACTTCCTCCAGGGAGGAGCCTGATATTAATACCTGTTACGAGCTGGGCGTGAACAGTTACATTGTTAAGCCTGTTAGCTTTGATGCCTTTTCTACAGCAATAGCGGAACTGGGGATGTATTGGATGTTTTTAAATGTACTTCCGCAGCGGGAAAAGGGCAAATGAATATAAAATACTCGTTATGAAAGACATGAATTTACTGATACTTGAAGACAATAGTGACGACGCAGCCCTGATGCAATTGACGCTTAAGCGGGCCGGATTTCATTTTAATGTAAAAGTAGTTGCAACCCGGAAAGATTTTATTGAGGCCCTGGATACACACGCCCCCGCGATCATTCTCAGTGATCACCGCCTTCCGCATTTCACATCCAATGATGCGCTGGAAATTACCAGGAAGAAATTACCTTATATCCCTTTTATTCTTGTTACCGGTTCTGTTTCAGATGAATTTGCAGCCAATATTATAAAATCCGGCGCCGATGATTATATTATAAAAGACAGGTTATTAAGATTGCCTGTTGCTATTACATCTGCCATACAGAAAAGACATACTGAAAAAGAAAAGCGGGAAGCTACAGAACAATTAAAGGAAAATGAAGAAAAATACCGCAGCCTGGTGGAAAGAGTGTCTGATGGCTTTATAGCCCTTGACCTGAGCTGGAACTTTATTTATGCAAATAAAAAAGCCGAAGAATTATTCGGTAGACCCCTGGGATATCTCTTTGGGAAAAATATATGGGCAGAATTTCCCGAGGCTGTGGATAAAGATTTTTTCAGGGCTTATCAGCAGGCGCTCGAAACCCAGGAAAATGTTCACCTGAATGCATTTTCATTTGCTATTGATAAATGGGTAGAATCAAATATTTATCCCTCAGCAACGGGTATATCAGTTTTTTTCCGGGATGTGACCGAACAAAAAAAGGCTGAAGGAGAAGCCAGGAAAAGTGAAGAAAATTACCGTGTCATCATGGAAAGAGTTTCAGACGCTTTCGTGTCGATCGATAAAGATTGGTATTATACCTACGTGAATAAGCAGGCTGGAGAAATTATGGGTCGTGATCCCCGGGAATTGATAGGCAAACATATCTGGTCGGAATTCCCCGAAGGCATTGATCAGCCTTTTTATAAAGCTTATCACAAAGCAATGGAAAAGCAGCAATACATGCACCTGGAAGAATACTATCCTCCCTATGATGCATGGCTGGAAAATCACATTTATCCATCGCCTGATGGCCTGTCTATTTTCTTCAGGAACATAACAGAAAGAAAAAAAGCAGAGGAAGAACTAAGGCAAAGCGAAATGAGTTTGAACCAGGCACAGGCATTAGCGCATATCAGCAATTGGGAAATTGATCTTATTCAAAATACGCATACCTGGTCGGATGAATTTTACAGGATCTATGGGATTAACAAGAATGAAGTACAGCCGTCGGCAGAACTTTTTTTATCCTTCATGCATCCTGATGATGCTGCTTTTGCGCAAAAAATGGTAGGCGATGCCTTTATTTCCTTTAACAATTCTTCTTTTAATTTCCGTTTCATACGCAAGGATGGCGCAATAAGACATGGCTATACAGAATGGCACTTTAAATTTGACAAAAAAGGAAATCCTTTGAGGCTTTTTGGCATATTGCAGGATATAACAGAACGCAAAGAAGCAGAAGAAAATTTAAAAGTAATGGAAGAAAGAATGCTGGAACAAAAGATACAGGAACAGAAGAAAATAGCCAGGGCTATTATAACAGGGCAGGAAAAAGAGAGGAATTATATAGGACAGGAACTTCATGACAATATAAACCAGATACTGGCCGGTACAAAAATGTTCCTGGCAATTGCCGGCAAAAAAAGTGAGGAAGCAAAAGAAATAGTTAAATACCCGATGGAACTGATTGATAGTTCCATTGAAGAGATCCGTATATTATGCTATAAACTGGTTACCCCACTTAAAAATATCAACCTGGAAGAACTGATCCGGGACCTGATTACCAAAATTGATAAAAATCAAAAAACAAAAACATTGTTCTTTTACGAAGTACCTGCCGGGTTGCTTTCTGATGATCTCAAATTAAATATATACAGGATAATCCAGGAGCAAATAAACAACATTAAGAAATATGCAGAAGCAGAAAACGTAAATATTACCATACAGGCAAAGGATAAAACCATTAGTGTAATTGTAACAGATGATGGCAAAGGATTTGATGTAAAAGGCAAAAGACAGGGTATTGGCATTTCTAACATGATAAACCGGGCAGAAACTTTTAACGGCCAGGTGAAAATAAAAAGTAGTCCGGGCAAAGGATGCAAAACAACCGTTACGATCCCTTATTAACCGTACATGAAACTCTCTTTTGAAGCAAATATTTATAAGGTCGGTATCAATCCCGGCGTCGACATCCCTTTAACCGTAACGGCGAAAATGACGGCAGCAAAAGGTTATATCCCGGTCAGGGGAAAGATCAGGGATCATTTTTTTCAGCAAACACTTGTGCCCGTTAAAAATGCAGCATACCGGTTATATGTTAACGGGCCCATGCTCAGGGGTTCAAATACAAAGGTTGGAGACAGTGTAAAATTTATTATAGAACGGGATACTGAGCCAGGGACAGAGGCTATACCGGAAGGGCTAAAAAAGAGATTAAATGATAATAACCTGTTCGCAGAATTTAAAAAACTAACGCCGGGAAGGCAAAAAGAGATCCTCAGGTATTTAAACTTTCTAAAAACAGAAGAAGCATTGATGAGAAATATAGATAAGGTCATCAGCCAGCTTAAAGAGAAAAACCGGTAGCACCAAATGTAGTCGGAAATTTTGCCGTTAATACACAACCAAAGCCCGGTTCAGAAACAAAATCAGCAGTGCCGTGGTTAGAAGCAGCCCTGCTTTTAATATTTTCTATGCCGATGCCCCTTATTTTTTTCCCTGTGTCAAAACCAATACCATTATCAGAGATAGAAAGAATGGTTGACTTTTTATTTTGTAACAGGTTTATTATGACCCTCGTTGCTTTGGCGTGTTTCAAAATATTATTAAGCTGCTCCTGCACTATCCGGTAAACGTTCAGCTTGAATTTATCATTAACACTGCTCTCTTTAAAGCTGCCACAGGCATAGGATATTCTTATGGTGCTTGTTTCCATGGTATCACGGGCAAGGTTGTCAATGGCATCACAAAGCCCGAGTTTCCTGATAAAATCTGTAGTGAGCCCTTTTGTTAATCTCCTGATCTCTTCGATAGCCGTAAGTGTATATTCAGAAGAACGGCTCAGGTACATTTCGCTGTTCACTCCTCCCCGCTTTGCCATTTCCAGGTACATCCTGGAAGCGCCAAGTAACTGGTTCACGTTATCATGCAATTCTTTCCCGATATCCGACCTCTCGGTATCCTTTGCATCTTCCATTGCTTCTTCAAACTGCTGCTCCCTTAATCTTATCTGTTGTTCCAACTTCTCTTCCAGCACTTTTTGCTTACTAATATCCAGCAGGTACCCGATCCGCCTGTAGGCCATCCCTTCGTGGTTTCTCAGCACAATACCCTTGCTTAATACATTGACCACTGAATTATCAGCTTTCAAAAAACGAAAACTATATTTCCACTCGGTTTCTCCCGATGCAAGCATCCTGAAATAATCCTGCATGACCAATTCTTTGTCATCAGGATGAATATGGTTAAGCCAATCCTCTGCCGGCGCCATTCTATCTTTTTTCTTATAGCCGAACTCCTTTTCATAAGCATCATTGATCGTCACCGTATTGGCTACCAGGTCCGAATCAAATAATACATCGGACGAACTGTTGAAAATACTTCGGAAACCTTTTTCAATCTCAGCTAAGAGTTGGTTGCGAACCGTATTTGCATAGCTGATCCTTGCCTTATCAGATCTTGCACTCGCCCGTTCTATATCAGCCGAAACGATCTTTTCTTTTTTTACATCAATACCCTTTTGCTTTGACCTGGCGAGAATGATATTATCGGCAACAGTTTTTTCCTTTTTAATATCAACTTCTTTTTGTTTCGATTTTACTAAAGCAATATTTTTGGCAACGATCTTTTCATTTTTAACATCAACCGTCTTTTGCTTCGACTTTGCAATGATGATATTTTCGGCAACTATTTTTTCTTTTTTAATGTCAACTACTTTTTGTTTCGATTTTGCCAACGCAATATTATCAGCAACGACCTTTTCTTTTTTAATGTCAACCGTCTTTTGCTTCGACCTGGCAGTTACAATATCAGCAGCTACTATTTTTTCTTTTTCTGTATCAATACCTTTTTGCTTCTGTATACTTTCACTCATATCTGCAATGGTAGTGATCGCCTTTTCAACGCCATGTTCATCCATAAAAATCGCAGAAGTGATCTCGCAGGAGAAATGTTTTCCGCTCTTTTTTATTGCAGTCACTATAGCTTTCGACTGCCCATCGGCAATCCTTTGCTTTAGCATCGTTTTAAAGCTGGCTTCTTTTATGTCAAATATCGCTGACCGGCCTCTTGCCAATAAGCCCTTTTTGGAATAACCGAATAGCTTGGATGCAGCATTATTTGCGGATACTATCTTCCCGCTGCTTAGGGTGGTTATGATATGAGCAAGTATAGAATTATCAAAAGCAAGGTGCTGAAGGGTTTCGCCAGTTGCTGCAACTGCTGACCTTATAGGCATGCCGGGCTTCTTTTTGATCGATCTTTCCGGAGTTTTGGGCATATTGGGTAGGGTTCTCATGTAATATAACCTTTATTATGCATGCAGCCCCTATAAAGTTGCCTTAAAGACCAACTATTGTCCGGGAGTCTCTTTACCAAGAGATGTTCCTATTTTCTTAACCACTTCATTCTTAGTGAAGTAAAAGATGGTAAGCACGGCGAAGAATATGCCAAGCGCTACTATTTCTTCTTTCTTAATATGGGATAAAAACCAGCAGATAGTTATTATAGCAAGTATGGGCACAATAAGTCCCCCTGGTATTTTAAATCCGCCTGTTTCAGCAAGGCCTTTTTTAAATCTTAACCTTATCGTGGCTAGTACCACAGCCAGGTAAATGATCAATAATGATGAACTGGCCAGCTCTGCCAGTTTTTTAAAATCACTTAAAGATGCAAATATCAGCCCCGTTGCACCGTATACAATGATCGACCAATAAGGTGTTGCAAAGCGGGGATGAATGCTGCCAAGAAAACCGGGTAGTAATTTATCGCGGGCAGCCGCAAATAACAGCCTCGGCGAAGCAAGGATATCACCGCTTATCAATCCAAGCATGGATACAATACTTGTGATCAAAATGATCGTTCCTCCAACGGGTCCCACCAGGTAGCTTGCCAGGCTGGCGAGTGGCGCATCCTTGCTTGTGATCAATTCCTTTCCTAAAACGCCCTGTGCAACAAATTGTATCAGGAGGTATATGACCAAAACTCCCGCCACACCCATAAATATTCCTTTAGGTATATTTTTTTGCGGTTGTTTTATTTCGCCGCTTATACACAGCGCTGTTTCAATGCCCATGAATGCAAAAAAAAGTGTCAATGCCGTTTTTCCAATATTTTCTATACCGGGAAATACAACTATGCTAAGGTTAGCCGGCGAAATGCTGAATAAACCAATGATCACAAGCAATAACAGCGGTGTTAGTTTTAAAAGGGTCATGGTTATTGCAACCTGTGATCCCTGTTTTACGCCCCTTATATTTATTATTACTAATAAACCAAACAAGACAATAAAGAAAATGATCCTTACCCATGATATTGAAAAGGCGGGAAACCAGATAGAAAGCATATCAGCCATTGCATTAATGACAGCCGCGTCTGCCAAAGAACTAAAGCCAACCCAAAAAAGTGTATTGATCAAAAAACCAGGGAGCGGGCCAAATGCTTTTTCAACATAAGCATAGGAGCCACCTGTAGTGGTCACCTTACTCCCTACTTCGGCATAGCAAAGCATGATCAAAACTACCAGTAAGCCGCAAAGCAGATAAGCAATGAAACCTGCAGCCCCAAGGTTACCTGCAACAAGGGCAGGAAGGACAAAAATGCCTGAGCCGACAGTAAGGTTAATGGCATTTAATGCAAGGCTTGTAGCGCCGATCTCACGTTTGAGGGCAGGCTCTGTTGTTTTTTGCATCCTTAAATATACAGATACAATAACAATTACGGATACAACGATACCCTATTAAGTTGGCAGGCTATTTTTCATTTAGCCTGAAACGCTTTGTAATGGTTTCCAGTTCGGCCGCATTTAGTGATGTTGTTTTTTTAAGGACGGAAACAAAATGATCCACCTCAGGCTGGCTTGCAGGGCAACCTACATTTTCTCCTTTAATGGTCCCGTCGGCCTGTGTTTTTCTTACCTGCGAATCAAAAAGTAAATTGGAATTCTTATCAAGTATGACCCAGTAAGGAAGGCCCTGGTCCTTTCCATCGTATTTCTCCATCATATCCTTGCCGCCGGGATTTTCAAGATTCTCTTTACCCTTGCTTTCCATTACGGTTAGATGTGTGATGACAAAATTATCATCAAAATATTTTTTGCAGGAGATATCATTTAAAGCGGTGTCCATTTTACGACACCAGCCACACCAGGAAGCATGAAAGATCAGCAATACTTTTTTATTTTGCAGGCTGGCATCTGAAACTGCCTTTTTTAAAACGACGTCCGCAGGAGCTGCTGTTGTTTGTGCATACAGGTTAACTGTTGCAGTTACAGCAAGCGTAAGAATTAAAAACCTTATGGATCTCATAATTTATTTTTTTATTGATCTAAAATACGCAATATCCCGTTTATCATCATTGATTTTCCACCGGCACATCTGTTTTCAGTTTTGCAAGGGAAGAAAGCCTTTCATTTGCCGCTGTCCATCCTATATTAAATATACCGCCCTGCAATACCAATACATCCCTAAACCCGTTTTTTACCAAAGTATTGGCAGCTTCATGTGCTTGTACCCCACTATCAATATTAACGGCATTTTTAAAGATTGATATCTTATAGCCATTCCAATTTTGATGAATGGCAATGATGTAACAAAAGACTGTTCTTTTATTACATTTTTCCAAACAAAGCATTCCTTTTTTGTAATCGCCTGCAATAATTTTATTTTGCAGTAATAAATAATGGCGGAACCCGCCTTCGACAAGCTCAGGCTGAGAGCTTTAATAATTTTATCACCCACAATTACCATTTATATGCAAGCGATCATTGAACAACTGGAAAAGATCATAAAAGATTATACAGCTCAATTACAACAATTGAGCGAAAAGGATTTTTCTTATAAGCCATCTCCAACTAAATGGAGTGGGAAAGAATTCCTGGGCCACTTAATTGATTCGGCACAAAACAATATCCGCCGCTTTGTGGTAGCGCAGCATGAAGAAAGACCATACATTGTTTATGCGCAGGAGGCATGGGTTGCTGCTGCGGGTTATCAAAACTACCCGTTGAAAGACCTTGTTGACCTTTGGATACTGATCAACAAACACATTGTTGTCATTCTTAAAAATATTCCGGCCGCAGGCCCCCGTGGGGAAGATGTTTCCTCAAGAGAAGTACAGACAGGAGAAATACATTCCATTAAATGGCTGGCTGCTGATTATAATAAACACCTGCTGCATCACCTGCACCAGGTATTGAATTTAGAACCTATGCCTTATCCCTGATCTTATCGCAGTAATATTGTAGTGCCCTGTTTCCTGTGAACAATTCCATCCACGTCAACAGCTTCAATCATCCAAACAAGGGTTTGCATTTCCTGGCGTTTACCATCTTTCATTCCATCCCAACCCGGCTTGTCACTCCTCATTTCGTATAATAATTTTCCCCAGCGGTCGAATATCCTGAAATAATTCACCTTGTCAAAACCATATAGCAATGGACGCAGGTAATCATTATTCCCATTATTGTCCGGCGTAAATGACGTAGGTACATAGATCTCTACCTTCCTGAGCGCATACACAAATTGTGTATCCACGGTTACACAGCCTACAGGGGTTTTTAATTCAATTGTATATAACGTTGAATTTATTCCTTTGAAAACAGGTGAATAGCTAATGCGGTTATCCAGGCTGGTGGCAGGTTTCCATAATACACTTGTGCCAACATGCCTTGCCTTCAATTGTTTAGGGAAGTTAAAGATAGCGGTCTCATCAGGATACCTGATGCCCGGAACAGGCGCTTCAATGTTCATATTCACCTGCTTTGCTGTTACATCCAGCGGGCACAGGGGCAAATGAACGGCCAGCCTTACATTATAATTACCCGGTGCAGGATAACTATAAACAGGATTGCGGCCCGCACCCGTATCTCCATTGCCAAAATCCCATAGATAAACTATGTTGTTATAAATATTATTTATTGTTTTGTTGATGATCGGCACTTCCGTATTGATACACACAGGCTGTCTTGCAATATCAAAATCAGCGATGGCAAGCGGGTAAGTACGTACGCTAAATGAACTATCGTCCACACATCCCTTATCAGAAGTTGCTACCAGCTTTATCATATAATCTCCGGGCACCAGGTAGCTAAGCGTTGCATTGACTGCTGAACCTGTGGTACCATTTCCAAGATCCCACGCATATTGCATGTTGCCCCATAAAATATTACTTGTATTGGTAAAGACAAACTGGTTATTGGTAAAACACTGCTCGGCTGCATTTATAGCAAATGCTGCAAAAGGTTGGGGGTTAACGGTCACATTAAAAAAGCTGCTGTCCCTGCACCCGTTGTCTGTTACCACAAGTAATTTCACCGTGTAAGTACCCGGTTGCGTATAGCTATGTGTAACATCCTTCACTGAAAAAATATTTCCATCGCCCATATCCCAGGTGTGTTGCAAAATGCCGCTTAAAACAGAACTATTATTCATAAACACAAACTGGTTATCCTTAAAGCATTGCTCGTTAGTGTTTACTGAAAAGGCGCTGACCGGAGTTGCAAAAACACGAACAGTAAAAGAAACACTGTCCTTACATCCTTTATCTGATGTAACAACCAGCTTTACAATATAAGTACCATATTGCGTATAACTATAGTTAACGTTTGCAGTTGTAAAAGTTGTTCCATCCCCCATATCCCAGTTATACTGGATGGTACCGGTTGCGATAGAACTGGTATTGGTGAAAACAAACTGGTTTGCTTTAAAACACTGGTCAGCAGTATTTGTAGTAAAGCCTGCTACCGGCATTGTAAATACATTTACCGTAAAGAAGCTGCTGTCCTTGCACCCGTTATTGGATGTTGCAACCATCTTAACGATATATGTTCCCGGCAAGGTATAATTATGCGTAACATTTGGAGTGTTCGCTAAATTACCATCTCCAAGATCCCAGTCAAACTGCAAAGAACCTGATGAAATGGTACTGGCATTGGTAAAAACATATTGGTTATTCCTTAAACACTGATCAACTGTGTTTACAGTGAATGCAGCATCGGGCATCGGGTAAATTGTTATTGTACGGCTGACGGTACTTAAACTGCAACCGGTGAAAGTAAAAAGAGTAGCATGGTAATTACCGCTTTGCAAAACATTGTATTGGGTTTGAGTAGCTCCCGGTATGGCAATATTATTATGATACCATTGGATACTGTCGTGCGGCAATACCTGTAATATTGCGCTTTGCGTTCCATCCGGGCAAAAAGCAGCCGGCCCAATAAGCGTTAAGCTGTTATCAATAGAAGAAACCGTAACGACAACTGAATCCCTCGACGCACAGCCTCCTCCTGCATTGGTAGTAGTAAGAATATATTCCGTGGTAACGGTTGGGTTTGCGATGGGATTTGATATGTTAGGATTACTTAAACCCGTGGCGGGCGTCCAGGAATACACATAACCCGGCGTAGGATTCGCTCCCAACTGAACCGCTGCATTATTACAGGATAGCTTATCGGCCCCTGCCTGCGATTGTATAGTAAGTGTATCAATTAAATTTGCATAAAGTGTATCCCTGCAACCATAGCCGTTATAAGGGTCAACGATCACTGCTATCTGTGTGCCGGGTGGCGGCGGAGGTGTAAAGTTGATGGTTTGCGTATTGCCCAGCACCGCTGTGAACGTGCTGTTATACCAGGTATAATCCTGGTAGCCGTAAGGTGCTGTTACGTTAATAAAAGCATCATCAGGACAAAAAACAGCTCCTGTAAATGAGCTGGTACATTCACTGTTTATATCAATATATGCGTATCCAAAATGTCCTGCCGGAGTACATGTTGCTGTTTTGAAAAAAACACGAATGGTCTTGCCGGCTAATCCGTCAAGATTTATTGAAGCAGCCGCCCAATTCTTACATTTAACATCAGGGTTAACAGGAGAATCAAAAAAGCCCGGAAGGGAATTACCGGGAATGAATGGGGCCATGGGGCATGGTAATAATGTGCCGTCCGTTACATTCTCAACTGTAACTACGAATCTTGGTTTCTCTTCATCAGAATGAGTAGGTAAATGTAATACTATCGCATAATGATAGATAAGATTATATTCATTTTGTCCCGGGGGAATAGTAAATGTATAAGAAACGCCCTGTGATTTTGTGGTGGGTGTAGTAACTATGTTATTACCTAATTTAATAGAATGTCCGCTACCATTCGGGCAATTTTGGGGAAACCCTCCGTATGGGTCAATTCCGTTGCCGGGAAATGCAGAAAGCATTTCATGCCTGCCGGGCATAGGTCCGGGTGCCGGGCTAAGATCTATAAAATTAAAGCCGCCTACCAAATAGGTGGTACCTATCCAGGTTCGCCAGCCATTAAAGTCCCCTGCTTCAAAATCAATATTGGGGGGGCATTGGGCAGATGTAAATTTAATGCTGCCTGATAACAATACCAGGAGCAATAAAAATTTAAAACTGAAGGCGTGAGCCACAGGTATTTTTTTGTAGTAAACTTTCATTTTTTTAATGCTATTCTTAAAGTAGTAGAATCGTTTTAAACCATTGCCGGCCACATTCATGCCCGGAATTGATCTATCTCAACAATAAAGTTGTTCCCTGGCGCCTGTGTGTCTTACCATCAAGATCAACAGCCTCGATCATCCATACAAGTGTTTGCATTTCCTGCGGCACATTATTTACTTTACCATCCCATCCCGGCCTGTCACTTTGCATCTGGAAGATTAGTTTACCCCAACGGTTATAAACCCTGAAATAATTTACTTTTTCAAAGCCCATTAATGTGGGTCGCAGGTTATCATTAAAACCAGCCGAAGTGCCTGGCGTAAATGCTGCAGGTACATAGATCTCAATTTTTTTATAGGTCTTCACAAATTGTGTATCTACTGTGATACAACCACTCGGTGTTTTAAATTGTATGGTATATAACTGCGGGTTGATCCCTTTAAAACTTGGTTTATAACTAACCCTGTTATCGAGGCTAATACCCGGGCTCCATAGAACACTCGTACCGATCGGCCTCGCCGCCAAAGCCTCAGGGAAATTCATTACTGCATTTTTAACAGGGTAAGAAACTCCCGGTGCCGGTGCATCAATAACAACATCAAACTTTTTGACGGTCAATGGCAGCGGACACTGGTTTGTATTTACAGATAAGCTGATCGTATAAGTGCCCGGCGACGGGTAGCTGTAAACAGGATTCCGGATGGTGGAAGTATGGCCATTACCAAAATCCCACAAATAATTCAGGCTGGTTGTGGTATTGTTTACAGTTTTATTAATGAGCGGCAGATCCAAATTGGTACATATTGGCTCAACACTAAAATCAGCCGATGCATATGGATGGATCTTTACCATCGTTGTCCTTTCTTCTGCACATCCCTTGTCTGTAGTAACAACCATTTTTACCGTATAGTCTCCCGGCTGTGCATAGCTATGTGTTACATCACGTGTGGTTTCAGTTGTTCCGTCACCAAGATCCCATGCATATTGCAAAGTGCCTGTTGGAACAGAACTGCCATTGATAAAAACAAACTGGTTATTTGTAAAACATTGCTGCGCAGTATTAACAGCAAATGCAGCTATTGGTTCCGGGTTAACAGAAATGATAAAACTAATGCTGTCCTTACAACCTTTATCTGTTGTTACAACCAGCTTAACCGTATAAGTGCCGGGAAGTGTATAGGTATGTGTTACATCTTTTGTTATGGGGAAGTTGCCGTCGCCAAGGTCCCAGTTGTACTGCAGTATGCCCGAAACAACAGAACTGCTGTTGGTAAAAATAAACTGGTTATTGTTGATACACTGTTTTAAGGAATTTGAAGCGAAGCCTGCGATGGGACTTCCATATACATCAACCGTGAACAAACTGCTGTCCTTACATCCCCGGTCTGTTGTTACAACGAGTTTAACAATATAAGTACCTGCAGCAGTATAACTGTGTATCACATCCCTGGTGGTTTCGGTTGTTCCATCTCCAAGATCCCATTCATAAACTAAGGTACCTGATGATACGGCGCTGGTATTGGTAAAAGAGAACAGGTTATTCTTTAAACATTGGCTCGACGAATTCGAATTAAAACCTACCGTTGGCGCAGGGAAAACGTTTATATTATAAGTGAAGGTATATATGCTGCATCCCACAAAGCTGAATAAGCCTGCATTATAAGCGCCGCTTTGCAAAACATTATATGATGTTTGATTGGCACCCGGGATAGGAACAGCATTACGATACCATTGTATACTATCAGCCGGATTCACTTTCAATACCGTTGTTTGCGACCCGCCCAAACATAAGTTAATGGGCCCGATAATTTCTATCGTATTATTTATTACAGCTCCTTTAACAATTACCGTATCTGTTGAAGGGCATCCTCCACCTGCATTAGTAACGGTTACCACATATTGCGTGGTAACAGATGGTGTGGCAATTGGGTTTGATAGGTTGGGATTGCTCAGACCGGTAACGGGGCTCCAGGAATAGACATAGCCCGCCTTAGGATTTTCCCCAAGCTGTACCGGCGCATTATTACAGGATATCGTATCACGTCCTGCCTGGGCCTGTATCGTAAGTGTATCTAAGAGCTGGGCATACAAAGTATCGCGGCAGCCAAAGCTATTATAGGGATCGATCACCACTGCGATCTGTGTACCAGCGGGTGGTGGCGGGGTAAAATTAAGTGTTTGGGTGGTGCCCAGTATAGTACTGAAGCTTGCATCCCACCAGGTATATGTTTCATACCCGAAAGGAGCGCTTACATTGATGAAAGCATCATCCGGGCAATACGTGGCCCCGATAAATGAGCTGCTGCATTCCGTATTAACATCAATATAAGCATAACCAAAGTGGCCCGTTGGTGTACAATCAGCCGTCTTGAAAAAAAGCTCTATCGTTTTACCGGCATGGCCGTCAAGCTTTATGGTTGTAGCAGACCAGTTCTTACACCATACCTGTGTAGGTCCGCCCGGGTTAGGTGATAAAAAGAACCCCGGTAAATTCGGGCTGCTGGTTGAATAAAAGAACTCAAAAGAAGAACAACCTATTTTACTATTATCTGTCAGATTATTGATCTCTATTATCATCCTCGGCTGCTGAAAGTCAGAATGAGGAGGTCCCTGGAATACAACTGCATAATAGTAAATGAGATTGAACTGGTTTTGGCCCGGGGGGATCGTAAATGTATAAGAAACACCCTCAGCCTGTGCACCCGGCTGGTTATTACCTAACCTGATAGAATTACCACTTCCATTAGGACAATTTTGTGGAAAACCTCCGTATGGATCAAGGCCGTTGCCCGGGGGAAAAGAGGAAAGCATTACGTGACGGCTGGGATCCGGTGGTCCTGGTGAGGTTGCATCCCAGGTAATTACATTTGCTCCTCCTATAGCTGCAACCGATCCTTTCCAGCATTTCCAGCCTGAAAAGTCACCTGACTCAAAATCAATATTGATTGGGCATTGGGCACGTAAAGAGTTGCTGTTCACCGTTGTTAAGAAGAACAACAGCAACACAACTTTTAGACCGTAATGACAGATTTTAGTAAATGTTGAGTATAGAGCTTTCATTTTATTATATACACGCTCGTAAAGTTAATAAAATGCTTTGAAAACCTACTATCTATGTATTCACATCGGGAAAATAATTAATTTAGATATGTAATCCTCCCGGACAAGGCATCCCGCAGGATACCAAATCAACTGTTATGAACAACACAAACATCAGGCAAACAGCCAGTTCTGTCGTTATTAAAGCAGGTTTAATTGCCGGCACACTCGATATACTCAGTGCTTTTTTGTACAGCTACATTAAGAGAGGCACTACTCCTGAAACTGTGCTTCAATACATTTCCGGGGTGGCTTTCGGCAAAACCGCCTTCAGCAGCCCTGTAATGGCATCAATATGTGGTTTGCTGGTTCATTTTGCCATAGCAATGTCCTGGACCATTCTCTTTTTTATTTTGTACCGGGCATTTAACCTGGCCAGGTTAAACAAATCCGATAGCTATCGGATTGTAACCGGCATAGTGTATGGTATATTTATATGGGCAATGATGAGCATGGTGATACTGCCACTTTGGAACAACAAACCTTATATTTTTAATGCAGAATCGGCATGGATCAATGCCTTAATTTTAATAGTGGCGATCGGGCTGCCGCTCTCCTTCATCTTTAATAAATATTATACCAGGAAAAATGGTACATCCTAACCAACAGCTCATTGATGCATTTTTTGAAGCCTATGCCAAACGTGACATGGACGGAATTAAAACAGTTATGGATGAAAAGGTACAATGGAGTTTCCCGGGTGACCACCCGGTAGCAGGTATTAAAGATGGTATTCCCGAAGTGATCTATTTCTTTGATAAGATGAGCGATATCATGGGCAGATCAAATGTTACGGCTGAGAAACTTGTTGTTGGCTGTAATGATGATTATGTTGTAGAAAGCCAGCACATAACTACAAACCGTGATGACGGCTTCAACCTCGACCACTATGTATGTGTACTCTGGAAATTCAAAGACGGGAAAATAACCGAAGGCAAACACTTTTTTGCCGAGCCGGATAAAGCAAATACATTTTTTTCCAAAGTTTTACAATAGTATTTTATGGTAACTGTAAAAACATTCCGGGAAATGGCCCTTGCACTTCCGGGTGTAATTGAATTGCCGCATTTTGACCGGGCTTCATTCCGTGTAAATAAAAGAATATTTGCAACGATGCAGGAGGAAAAGAAGATAGCCGTGCTGATGTTCTCACCACTTGAACAATCTGTCTTCTGTAGTTTTGACAAGACCATCATTTATCCTGTGCCCGGGGGCTGGGGCAAACAGGGCGCTACCATCTTTGAGCTGGGTAAAATAAAAAAAGCAATGCTGAAAGATGCACTGTCGGTAGTGTACAATGAAGTACTGGCAAAAACAAAAAAGAAAGAACGCAAATAACTTTGGCAAAGTTCGGTCAGAGAATTAATGATGGTTTAACCTTCCCGGAACTTCGCCAAAGTTTTAAAAAATCTACATGGTCAGGGCAAAACAGGTAAAGTCTGTATTGAACAAACATAAAAAAAGAGACAGTTGGTTTCTGGATGATTATTCCGTAAATCCTTATACCGCCTTCGACAAGCACAGGCTGACAGCTTTTGTCATGTTGAGCTTGTTGAAACATTGACAAAGCAGTTAGCCAAAGAAATTCTTATGAGTACGGATCTAAAAGCCATCCAAAAAATACTTATAGCAAAAAGCAACAAAGCAGCGTTGGCAGCTCATAAGAATTTTGTGCCCGGTGAAGGCCTGGAGATATATGGCGTAAGAACACCCGTTTTAAATGAGCTTGCGAAACAATTCAAAGCAGGTGGTTTTGATCTCATAAAGCGACTTTGGGATGCAGGTGCTTTTGAAGAAAAACTACTGGCAGTAAAGATCCTGCAAAAGATCGCAAAGCTTGATCCTGTACGGTCTCTCAAACTGGTACAATACTTTGCACCCGGCATCGACAACTGGGCGGTTTGCGACGCCATCGGTATGCAGGGATTACAAACCATTTTAAAAACACATCAAAAAGAAATTTTTGCGCTGGCAAAAAAATACAACTCCTCTAAAAACTTTTGGGAAAGAAGGCTGAGCCTGGTGCTGGTAGAATGGTACACAAGAGATGCTTCCCTCCATGCAGAAATAAAAAAACTGGTCAGGCCCCTGGAGACCGATCCCGAGTATTATGTTCGAAAAGCCGTGGTTTGGATCAATAAGAATTTTACAAAAGGGAAATGAGACGTAAAAAAGTTAATCAGTTAATCAGTTAATTGGTAGAGACCCAAAAGCCAGTAAAAGATTTTACAAATTTATACTCCCCAAGGACTAACGTTGATCATTCATCGCCGCATTCTTCATCTCCCCTGCAAGTCCTTTACCTAAATATCTTTCTATCCATCCATGTACAAGATAGATCACAGGTGTCAAGAGTATAGCCACTACAAATTTGTAAATATAATTTCCTGTGCCGGTAACCAGTATCTGGTGCAGGCTCCATGGTTCGCCCTGCCCTGTTTGAATGCGTTTGCCTACATAAAAAGCAATAAACAGAACGATAAAGCTATCTACCAGTTGTGACACCAGTGTGGAGCCCGTTGCCCTTAACCAGATACTTTTTTCGCCCGTCGCTTTTTTTATGCGGTGAAATACCAATACATCCAGTACCTGCCCTACCAAAAAAGCAACCATCGAACCAATGATGATCCACATGCCCTGGCCAAAAATACCACGGAAGGCATTGTCCGGTTTATCTACACCATTGCCCACAGAAAAATATTCAGATGGCGAAAGATTAATAGCACCGGTAAAGATGAGGAAGGCATACGTGATAAGGCCGATGGTAAGATAGGATAAGAATTTAACGCCTCTTTTGCCATAATACTCATTGATGATATCCGTCATCACAAATACAACAGGCCACAGCAATACGCCTGCCGTTAAATGAAAACTAAAGGGGCTGCCGAATAAATTGATATTTGCACGCTTCACGCCCAATGTATCTTCCAGCGAAAATATCTTTACGCCGATCACTTCAGCGAGAAGAGCGCTGGTTATAAAGATCCCTGCAAGTAAAATAAAAAGTTTGGTGCTTTTATCTTTAAGAATATTATGTATCATAACATTATTTAAAAAAGAAATGAAAAAAGACCTGGCAGCAGAAGATAACGATGTTAAAGATAATTATCCACCTGGGTATTTGAATGTTTACTTTGAAAGAATAGAAAATAAAAACCAGCAATAAAAACAATGTATTAATGACAATGGCCCCGTAACCAAGTATTACGAAAGTGCCTTCCATCCAGGGGAGCGGGATTGCCTGCTCATTAGTACCCAGCCGCTTTTTATTCATTTCAATGAACCACAACACAAGGGTAACCAAAAAGCAAATATTGAAGATCACTGTAAGTTTTGAAAAGAAACGCATTGGTGATTTGATGATTTAGTGATTTGATAATTTGACGATGCCTGCTACCCGTTCTTCCCGCTCAGCATTGGTACAAAAGAAAAATTCTCAAAAGCTTCTTCGCTAACGCTTCCATCCTCATTTTTTGTGATGCGCAGCATTCGTTGGTGTACGCCTTCATCAACCGGTATCACCATTTTGCCGCCCGCCTTTAATTGCTCAACAAGCTTAGGCGGAATAAAAGGCGCTGCTGCTGTTATTATTATTTTATCAAAAGGAGCATAGGTCGGCAGGCCTTCATACCCATCGCCATAAAAGAATTTGAGGTTTGGGTATTGGTTCTTAAAGACGAACTGCTTTGTTTTCTCAAATAATTTTTTTTGCCGCTCAATGGTAAATACTTTAGCGCCCATCTCTGCCAAAACAGTTGCCTGGTAAATACTCCCCGTTCCTATCTCCAGTATCTTATCATTGGGCCTTACCTGCAGCAATTGTGTCTGGTAAGCAACGGTATAAGGCTGCGAAATGGTTTGTCCTTCGCTTATGGGAAATGCCCGGTCCTCGTAAGCGATCTCGTCCAGGGCGCTGTCTAAAAAATAGTGACGCGGAATATTGTTCATTGCCGCCAGCACATTATTATCTGTGATACCCTTGTCCTTCAGTATATCAATGAGTTTTTTTCTCAGCCCCTTGTGCCGGTATGTGTCTTCGTATTTTCTCATAGGCCCAAATCCGCCGACAGGCGGAGCTTTTAAAGTGCAGTTTTTAGTTTTGTAAAAAACATGTCTATTTAACCACAAGATAAAAAAATGTCAGGAGTAAGTCCTGGCATTTTTACTTAATTAAGCAGCGGATGATTTTACTACTTATAATGTGGTGTATGCTCGTCAAAGAAAGCATTCACTGCTTTGTTCCAGTCATTCAGCGCTTCTTTACGTTGCTTATAAAGCGCCTGGTTGGTAGTATTGAATGCCTGCGAAGCCTTATTGATATCATTTACACTTTTATTATAAGCATCAATATCCTGTTTTGAAGGGCTGCTTTTTTTCTCATACTCTTTTTTAATGGATTCAAAACGCTCTTTTGTTAAAAAGAATTCGCTGACGGTATTCATTTTGTCATTCGCTTCCATTACATAAAAGTTCAGCATCGCCTTGCAGGCTGCCAGCAGTGAGTTATCACCGTCAAAGGGCTTGATGGCTGCGGTCTTCTGCAAGCCTTCCTGTGCGTATTTCAGCAATGAACTCTTATTCTGTTCAATACCGGTAATATTACTTTTCTCCACGGCTTCCAGCATATTTTCTTCCTGCTTATATGGCCTGAAGAAAATAAGGTGCAACTGGTGATAATACTTATTTATTTTACCCACCTGCGACATCATATCATCCATTTCACTTTGACTTTTAGTGAGCGTGATATTGTTCTTTGACGCAAATGTCTCTACTGCCAGCTTCATTTTTTCATTGGCCTCGTCCAGTTTTTTACTCACCATTTCCTGGGCCATGATATAAGCCTCCATCGCATCATAGCTTTGCTCGGCAATCTCTTCCATATTAATGATCTTGCTGTAATCTTCGTTAAGCACGTTGTAATACAGCTTCATAAAGCTCACAGAAGTATCGCGGAATGATTTATCACCTTTGAATGAAGGCATGCCGGAGATGTTCATCCTCGCTTCCTGTACCTCATCCAGTAATTTCATGCGCAGGTTCTCCACCTTCTTTGCCCTTTTACCATGCGCAGAGGCACTTGTGTAGCTGAGGAATTTTTTGGAGATATTCACACTTTGCACATTGATCGCTCCCAGGTATTCACCGGGATTGCCATAGTCCTGCGCACCTGCTGTAATATTCAGGAAGAGACATCCTGTTAAGAGTAAAAATAATTGTTTCATAAAGGCAGTTTTGAGTGGTTATGTTTTGTTTTGGTATTATGTTTATTTATTTATCCAGTCCATCATGATACGGTAAGCCTCGGTAACGGTCATGTCGTTCTGCACATGTTTCAGGTAGGTTTCATTTACATCTTTGCTGTGTTGCGTTGATAAAATGATCCGCTGGTTATCGAACCCGTTGTTGGAAACCCGCACAGCAGCAGATGGAATAGTTTCTTCCTTACTAAGCAATTTAAACATTTCTGCGCTTTTTTTATAGTGAACTGCATAAGCCGCCCATTGCAGCGGGATATTTCTGCCGGCCTTATACTCCCTTATCCAGTTACTGAATTCACTAATGGTTCTGAAATAGGGCTGGCCCGAAACACGCTGCTCACTTTTTATTTTTAAAGATGCTACAGGCAGGGCGGGTAATGCCTGGTAGATACCGGCTTTACTGTTATCGGGTTGCAATGCGCTGCTGTTGGCTTTTTCTTTAAATGATTCATCAGCATAAAGGTCCGGTAAAAAAATATCGGGTACCACACCCTTCCATTGCGTGGTGCTGCCATTAACACGGTAAAATTTGCGCTGTGTGACCTTTGCAAAGTCCTCGTATTTTTTTGTTGGCGAAATGCTGATGGTATCCACCGGTAATACCACCTGTGCCGTTCCCTTACCATAAGTGGTGCCGCCAACAATAAGGGCACGATTATAATCCTGTAATACGGCGCTCACAAATTCACTGGCGCTGGCACTTGCTCCATTGATCAGCACCATCAATGGCCCGTCATAAATGGTTCCCCTGTTTGGGTCCTTCAAAAAATGAACTTTGCCGCTTGCCTCTTTTACGGAAGCTACCGGGCCAATGTCAATGAAGATACCCGCCAGTTGCATGGCTTCCCACATACTTCCACCGCCATTGTAGCGCAGGTCAAGAATAAGCCCCGCGATCGTGTCTTTCCGCAGCTTGACTATTTCTTTGCTCACATCATTGGCACAGCCATCGTACTTGATATCTTTTTCATCCCTGATGGTTTCTTCCTCACGGCTGTAAAAACCCGGCAGGTTGATATAACCAATATTTTTATTGCCGTGCAGAACATAGCTCTTCACAATACTTTCTTCGGCGCTTATTTTTTCTTTGGTAAGTTTTACACTTTTAATTTCACCCGCGGAAGTTCTCACTGTTACTTCCACATCAGAACGGTTGCTGCCACTTAGCATATTGCTTAATTCGGTATCGCCTTCCATATCGCTGACATTCTTTTCTACGCCATCAACCTTTACTTTTATAAGCAGGTCACCGGTATGCAATTGCCCGCTGCGCCAGGCGCTTCCGCCCGGCTGTAAAAAACTTATTGCTTTTTCGCCCTTTTCATTTTCTTCCAGGTCAAGGCCCGAACTGTACTCTGCGGCACTGGTCTCTGTTTCAAATTCATCCTTATCCCTGGCGTTCATATAATTGGTATGCGGATCATAACACCATGCAATGGTATTCAGGTAATCATCTTCCATCCCGGCATTGTAAAGCTGGGGCGTTTGTATAAGATTACTGATATAACTTCTTTCCCGCTTCTTTGTTTTTTCCCTTGCTGCTATTTCCTGTTTTGCAAAATCAGCCGGCAATACTTCATTAACCGCCTTTCCTTCTTCTGTTAGCTTATCGGCAATATATTGCAGCACCCGCCATTTTAAAAGCTTTTGCCATCGCTGCGCAAGCTCAGCAGTATTGAGGGCATAGTTACTGCACGGCCATGCGATATTATCAGGTTTGGAAAAATCAAGTGGCTTTGCCAATACAGCCTGGATGATACTATCTGTCTTTTGCAAAGCTGCTTTATAAAGACCGGCTGACCTGCTGAAAAAATCCCAGCCCTTGCCGTTCAGTTCATCATCTAATTTTTCCCTGTAAACTTCCAATAAATTAATATCCTGCTGCGTAAAAAAAAGTTTTTCATCATCCAGGTTCTCCATCCATTTGTTATAGAGTAATAGTGATGCAGAATCGTTCCATTTTACAGGCTGGTAATGGTTCTGCTCAAGAAAGCGGCGAAGGGTGATGGCTTTTTGCCTGTGGTTATTGTTTGGTTGCGCAAATGCCTGTAGCGAACAAAGCCAAAGAAGTAAGAGGTAAAATTTCTTCATAAAAAAATTTTGGTAACACGTTGTCATCTCATTTCAGATCCATCTCCTTTGTTATCCTTGCTATTTTCTCATCCAGCTCTTTGTCTTTTGTATCGAATTCTGCAGCACTGTTAAGTTTGACATTCACACTAAAGTAAAATTTTATCTTTGGTTCGGTGCCACTTGGCCTTGCAGATATCTTTGTTCCATCTGCCAAAACAAACTGCAGCACGTTACTTTTTGGCAGATCGATCTTCCAGGTTTTCCCGGTTTGTAAGTTCTTCCCAACCTGTAATTCATAATCCAGCAATTCAGCAACCGCGCCGCCATCAATGGTTTTCGGCGGGTCTTTGCGATAGCCTTCCATCATAGCGGCAATTTCCTTTGCACCGTTCATTCCTTTTTTTGTTATGCTCACCAGGCTTTCTTTATACAACCCGTATTGCACATAGAGATCGATCAGTTTATCAAATAAGCTGCGGCCTTTATTTTTTTCATAAGCCGCCATCTCGCAGATCAGGGCAACAGCACTCACGGCATCCTTATCCCTTATCTCGTCGCCGATCATCAGTCCAAAGCTTTCTTCACCGCCGATGATATATTTTTCTTTCCCTTCTTTTTCTTTAATTAAAGAGGATATCCATTTGAAGCCGGTAAGCACATTATAACAGTTCACGCCATTAGATTTGGCGATCTCATCAATCATGTCGGTCGTAACAATTGTTTTTACAACCATATCGTTTGCTTGCTGCAATCCCTTTGTCTTCCTTGCTTCGATCATATAATTGAAAGCAAGCATAGCGGTTTGGTTGCCGTTCATTAATATCCATTCACCCTTATGGTTCTTTACGCCAATACCTACCCTGTCGGCATCAGGATCTGTACCCAGTAAAATATCAGCATCAAGTTCTTTTGCTTCTTTTAAACCGATACTCATTGTTTCCGTTTCTTCCGGGTTGGGATAATTCACCGTAGGAAAATTCCCATCGGGTGTGCTCTGCGCTTTTACAATATGCACATTATCGAAACCAAATTTCTGTAATGCCTGGGGCACCAGCATGATACCCGTGCCGTGTATGGGTGTGTAAACAATTTTAAGGTCGTGTTGCTTTGCACAAACCTCGGGATAAACAGAAAGTCCTTTCACCATTTCCAGGTAATCCTGATCCATCTCTTTCCCGATGATAATAATATTTGATTCTCCCCCGCTCCACTTCACGTCATCAACCGAAGCGATCTTTTCCACTTCGGTGATCACATTCTTATCATGCGGCGGCACCATCTGTGCACCGTCGTCCCAATAGGCTTTATAACCATTGTATTCTTTCGGGTTGTGCGATGCTGTACATACCACGCCCCCCTTACTGCCGGTCTTGCGGATGGCATAACTTATTTCAGGGGTCGGGCGCAAGGCCTCAAACAAATAAACTTTTATACCATTGGCTGCAAAAACTCCTGCTGTTGTTTCAGCAAAAAAGCGGCTGTTGTTACGTGAGTCATGGCCGATCACTATACTAACTTCATTTCCAAAACATTTTTTTAGATAATTGGCGTATCCCTGTGTTGCCATACCCACGGTATATTTATTCATGCGGTTGGTGCCAATACCCATGATGCCCCGGAGGCCACCCGTACCAAATTCAAGGTTCTTATAAAAAGCATCTTCCAGTTCATGCTGATCATCCTTTTGTAAACGGCTGATCTCATCCTTTACTGATTGCTCATAATTTCCATTGATCCAGCTATTAATCTTTTGTTCAATATTTTGATCCATATTAAAGGGTTTACATCTTCAAAAATAAATGTTTCGTATATCATTCACATCACATAAGCTTATTTTTGTTTTTATGAGCCAAACTTCGGGAAATACAGCAGCTTCATTGGCGTCGCACTCTTGTACTTTTAAAGCAATATTGAGCTTTTTTATATTGTCGCTATTTATAAGCTCATCGTTCGGTCAGGACTCCACAATAACAATAAAAAGAGAGGATTTTATAAGAACTGCTCAGCGTCAACCGGGTGCAATATTGAGCAAAAGCCAGGTCAACCGCCGTGTAAAGATCGTTGCTGCCGCAAACATCGCCGGTTACAGTGGTATAATGGTTGGCCTGTATTCTGCCTGGTATAAGAATTACCCGCAGAGCAATTTTCATACATTCAATGATTTCCCGGAATGGAAACAGATCGATAAGGTTGGTCATGTGTTCAGTGCTTATATAGAAAGTAAATTAAGTATGGAATTGTGGCGCTGGACAGGCATCGAAAGAAAAAAAAGGATCTTGATCGGCGGCATGAGCGGCGCATTTTATCAAACGGTGATAGAAGTGCTCGATGCATATAGCGCTGAATGGGGCTGGAGCTGGGGAGATTTTGGTGCCAATGTTATCGGCAGCGGCATGCTGGTGGCACAGGAACTGGCCTGGGATGAGCAACGCATCCAGCTCAAGTTCTCTTTTCACCGGAAAAATTATGCCGACCCATCGCTCGACCAGCGCAGCGATAAAGTATTTGGAAAAAGCTTAGCCGAACGTTTTTTAAAAGACTACAACGGGCAAACTTATTGGGTGAGCGCCAACATAAGATCATTTTTTCCAAAAAGCAAATGGCCCGCATGGCTTAATATATCCATTGGTACAGGTGCAGAAGGAATGTTTGGCGCCAATGAAAATGTTGGCAAGGATGATAATGGCAATATTGTTTTCAGCCGCCCGGATATTAAGCGTGTCCGTCAATGGTATCTTGCGCCTGACATCGACCTCACTAAAATTAAAACAAACAGGAAAGGAATAAAATTATTGCTGACAGGTTTGAATGTGATAAAATTTCCTATGCCTGCACTGGAATATTCAAACGGTAAATTCAGGTTCAATGCTATAAGTTTTTAAAATAGCTTTCTCCCCATCATCAAATCACCAAATCTCCAAATCATCAAATTAATTTAACTCATCCACGCCCCCTTCACCTCATTATTCTCCACTTCCACGTAGATATGTTCATCCAATGTAGTGGAAACAGATAGTCCAATATAGTCGACATCAATCGGAAAGGTCTTGTGCGTTCTTTCAACAAGCGCAAGTGTTTGTATTTTTTTGGGTAATTGTTCCAGGAGGGGCTTAAGTGCATAGAGCATGGTTCGTCCGCTGTTGGCAACATCATCTATCAGTAAAATTGTTTTGCCGGTGAAATCCATTTTTGTGTTCAAACTAATTTCAGCAGGTTTCTTTTTATCCATGCTCAATTCCAGCACGATCACTTCTCCTTTAAAAATTTCTTTTAAAAAACTGCTTATCTTTTCGGCGATAACAGTACCATTTGTTTTGATACCGATCAGCACCAGTTGTTTTGCTTCGTAATTCTGTTCCACCACTTCCAGCGCCATACGGCGGAGTTTTTTGTTGGCAACTTCTTCAGATAATATGTAGCGTTTGTTTGGCATGATGGTACGAATTTAATATAAAATAGTTAATACCCTAAAACGTTAATCGGTTAATTAGTTAATCCGTAAGGCTGTCCGCTGACTTAACTACCCTACAAAATTTAATGCCCCCACGGATTAACCGATTAACCAATTAACTAATTATATTTATCTTAGTACTACAATCTCTCTTATGCATATTCTTCAACAGGTCCTGTTCATTGTCCTTGCTGCATTTTCCATCTGGTTCTTTGCAAGAAATATCGGCATCATCCGCCGCAATATTTTTTTGGGTAAGGATGAGGACCTCAGCGATAACCCCGGCCAGCGCTGGAAAAATCTTTTGCTGCTGGCCTTCGGACAAAAGAAAATGTTCCGCAACCCGCTGGTGGCTGTCATGCATTTCATCATTTATGCCGGCTTTATCATTATCAATATCGAAGTATTGGAAATTGCCCTCGACGGCATACTCGGCACACACCGGGTATTTCTTCCCTATGGCGGACTTTTTTATCCTTTCATGATCAATTTTTTCGAGATACTGGCGGTGGGTGTGCTAAGTGTTTGTATTGTTTTTTTGGTACGCAGGAATATCATCAAATTAAAACGCTTCATCAGTAAAGACCTCGACGGCTGGCCACGCAGTGATGCCAATTATATTTTAATAACCGAGATCATTTTAATGACGCTCTTCCTCACGATGAACAGCGCCGACCGTGCACTCCAGTTAAAAGGAGCAGCGCATTATGCCGATACCGGCAATTTTCTTTTCTCCGGTATCATTGCACCACTGTTTGAAAATTTTTCTGCAAACACACTTATAATTATTGAACGTACGGCCTGGTGGATACACATCATCGGCATCTTTGCATTTTTAAATTACCTGCCTTACAGTAAGCACCTGCATATTTTACTTGCCTTTCCCAATGCCTATTACACCCGCTTAAAGCCCATGGGCGAAATGGACAATATGGAAAGTGTGCAGAACGAAGTAAAATATATGATGCAGCCTGAACTTGCCCCGCCCGGTGACGCCCCACATCAGAAATTTGGCGCCAAAGATGTTTTTGACCTGAGCTGGAAATCTTTACTGGACGCTTACAGTTGTACCGAGTGCGGCCGTTGCAGTGCCGCCTGCCCCGCAACACAAACGGGTAAATTATTAAGTCCACGCAAAATAATGATGGACACCCGTGACCGCCTGGAAGCCGTTGGAAAGAATATTTCGGCGAACAAAGAATTTAAAGATGACGGCAAGACTTTGGTTAAAGATTATATCACAACCGAAGAACTCCGTGCCTGTACCACCTGCAATGCCTGTGTACAGGAATGCCCTGTCAGCATCTCCCCGCTTGAAATAATTTTAGAGCTGCGCCGTGCCCTTGTTATGGAAGACAGCAATGCGCCCCAGGAATGGAACGTGATGTTCAGCAATATTGAAAATAATTTTGCGCCCTGGAAGTTTAGCCCGGATGACAGGGATAAGTGGAAGGAGGAGATGGAAAATTAAAATGAGCGCACTCTTTATAATTGGTGGAATTTTTTGGATAACAATTAGTTTTCTATATGCCTTTTATGAAGGCAGTAACCGTAAACCTGGTTTTTGGGGCTGTCTCATTTTAATGATCTTATTTACTCCCTTTTTTGGATACTTTATAATTGAATCTTTCTCTCAAAAGAAAGCAAAAGGCTGTAAATGGTGTGGCAATAAATATAATGAGGCTGTGTATTGTGGCTTGTGTGGAAAGAATGAAGAAGGAGACTTAAGAGAAGGATTTATTACTAACTAATTTTGAAGTAACATATATTTATATTAACCAATGAAGAAATTACTATTCATACTCCTACTTTGCCCATTACTTTCAACCGCACAGTTTGTACAGCCCCGCTTCGAGAAAGACACACTCTATACCTCCGGTGGCTATAAGATCTATAAGGGCCAAACATTGCAACTTGCCAATGGTACATCCTCAGACGGTTATTTCAGGTTCATTAAGTTTCACCCGGGATTGAGCAGGACGGATACTTATATTTTACAGAACAGCAGCATCAAGGTTGACAAGGTAAGGACCTTTAAGGTCTCCGGCTCCGACAGTTATAGTATCAGGATCTCGGGCACAATAACCTATAAGAACGGTACTAAAGCAGAAACGGATCTTATAATGGAATTTGAAAGGGCAATTGAAAATAATGATGGCTTACCCGGCGAATTGACCGTAGCTGAAGAATTCAGAAAGAAGCGTATGGAAAAGGTAAGAACAGAAACAAAGAAGCAGGAAGTTCCTGATGTAGAAAAAAAGCAACCCGTACCCGATGACCTGAGAAAACTGCTGGTAGCCGATGAGATAAAAAAATTATTTGACCTGTACAAAGCAGGCGCTTTGACCAAAGAAGAATACGAAGCACAAAAAAAGAAGTTACTGGACAGGCAATAATAAACAGCGTAAAATATTAGCGGATCTTCCTTTAAATAAGATTTCGTTTCTTTAAGCAGCTGATAATTCATAACATGAAAAAGTTATTATTTATTCTCCTGGTCTCCCCTTTCTTATCAACGGCACAGGAACGTAGTCCCCGCTTTGAAAATGACACACTCTACACTTCCTGCGGGTATAAAATATTCAGGGGGCAGACACTGGACTTCGCAAAAGGGCTCAAAAAAGAAGGACGATTTAAATATGTTACCGTCAAGAACGGCTTCCTTACCAAAACACTGACGAACAGTTCCGTCCTTGTTAAAGAGCTGAAACATTATGCTGCTTCCGACCTGGATACTTACTATATTGATATTACAGGTTACATCTTCCTGAAAAATGGCGCAAGCGAATACATTGTTCTACACATTGCTTTCGATCATGCAATAGAGAACTCTCCCGTTCTGCCAAGTGAATTAACAGTGCCTGATGAATTCAGGAATAAATTTAAAAGAGATATTAAGAAAGAGAAATTAACAGCGCTGAATCTATACGAGGACAAAGTAATAACCAAAGCGGAATATGAAGCATTGAAACTAAAGTTAATTGAATAACCTTATGATGAAAAAAATGTCATTTGTATTCCTTCTTTGCCCGCTGATCTGCACTGCACAAGCACCGGGGCCGAGATACAGGGACGATACACTTTACGCCACATGCGGCTATAAGATCTATCCGGGACAGACATTGAAATTTGGAAAAGGAACGGGCAAGGATGGAAAATTCATGTATGTAAGCGCAAAGAACGGCGCTATCAGTTCACTGGCTGATAATTCAGTTGTTGTTAAAGAACTGAAGAAATATGATATTTCTGCTCTCGACATCCCTTATATTGAATTGACCGGCACCATGATCTTCAAAGACGGCTCGAAAGGGCATATTGATATACACATAGAATTTGAGCAGGCCATACAAGATTCACCGGGCCTGCCCGGCGAACTGGTTGTACCTGCTGAATTCAGAAATAATGCCCGGGTAAAGCTGAAGAACGAACTCGATGGACTATTTGATCAATACAGGAAGGGAGTGATAAAGAGAGAAGAATATGAATTACAAAAAAAGAAGCTACTGGACAGTCAATAAGTTTTGATCTTCCAGGCTTATTACAACGCTCCCTGTTTTTTGGCCTGTTTCAACATAGCTGAACGCTTCGGCAATTTTTTCCAGTGGATATACCCTGTCTGTAACTGCTTTAAATTTCCCCTCCTCCATAAGTTTTTTAATAAGCGTTATACTCGCTTTTATATCTCTCGGGATCGGGAATATTACTTTTTTGCTTCCCATTAAGGGTGAAATAAGTGCGAAGAAAATATTTTGCGCCATACGGCCCGGTTCCGACGAAAGGTACCTGCCGCCGGGATTTAACAGTGGTTTGCATTTGGCAAATGAGCTTTTGCCTACGGCGTCAAAAATGAAATCATATTTATGATCCTCTTTTGTAAAATCAGCAATAGTATGATCGATCACCCTGCCTGCTCCCAATGATCTCACCAGCTCTATATTTTTAGTATTGCACACGGCTGTAATATCAGCACCAAAATATTTAAGCAATTGAACTGCTGCAGAACCGATGGCCCCTGTTGCACCATTGACCAATACGCTTTGCCCGGCTTTAAGGTTCACTTTGTTGATCATATTGTACGCATAATGCGCTCCTTCAATACTGCCTGCAACCTGTAAGTAATTTAGATCTCTGGGCATTATCGCCAGCGCTTTATGTTCTGCGATCGTCATGTATTCGGCATAGGCACTTAACCCCATGTCTTCAAATCCAAAAACCTTATCCCCTGCTTTAAATGAAACAACAGCTTTACCAACAGCTTCCACCTCACCTGCAAATTCGGTTCCCGGGATCGGCCTCTTTGGCGAGAACAGGCCTGTACCAAACCTCATAATAAATGGCTTTGCCCTGAGTATTGCACAATCTGTTCGGTTAACGGTAGTTGCTTTTACCCTTACCAGTACTTCATTATCCTTAATAACAGGTTTTGCCACTTCTTCCAGCCGAAGCACTTCGGGTGGTCCATATTTTGTGTAAACAATTGCTTTCATTTTCTTCGAATCAATTTTTTACTTGTTGCAGCAATATAGATACTTTAGATTATAAATTATTATTTTGGTGCAATAGCTTTGCCATTATCCCAAATAAATCAGGGTAAATTGCAATGCTGATTTAAAAGCAAAACAAAATCATGACCGAAAAAAAATGGTTCCATATAAACAATGTAAACGAAATTGATTCACCTGCTTTATTGGTTTACCCAGACAGGGTGAAAGCCAATATACAAATGGCCATAAAAATGACCGGCGACATCAACAGGCTTCGTCCGCACATTAAAACACATAAATGCGCCGAAGTAGCAAAGCTGATGATGGATGCCGGCATATACAAATTCAAATGTGCAACCATTGCCGAAGCAGAAATGCTGGGCATCATTAATGCAAAAGATGTTTTATTGGCTTATCAAGCCCTTGGACCAAAATTGAAAAGGTTTATTGCTTTGATAAAGAAATATCCGGGCACCCAATTTTCCTGTCTTACCGATAATTTAGTTTCCGCTGCAGAACAATCCAAAGCATTCAGCGAAGCAGGAACAAAAGTCCCTGTTTATATCGACCTTAATGTGGGTATGAACAGAACAGGCATCGACTCCGGTGATGAAGCTTTGAAATTATATGCTTATTGCTCAACCGCAGAGGGTATGATCATAAAAGGCATACATGCATACGATGGACATATCCGGGACATTGATCTTGCAGAAAGGAGAAAGAACTGCGATGCCGCTTTCAGCATCGTTAAAGAAATGGCTGAAAAAATTGAAAGCATGGGTTTGGGTAAACCGGTCATCATTGCAGGCGGGTCTCCTACTTTTTCCATTCATTGCAAAAGAGAAGAGATAGAATGCAGTCCGGGTACATTTGTCTACTGGGACAGGGGTTATTCTGTTGGCTGCCCCGAACAGGAATTTATGCCGGCAGCGGTATTGCTTACAAGGGTAGTGTCTTTACCCGGGAAAGAAAAATTATGCACCGACCTTGGTCACAAATCTGTTGCAGCAGAAAATGAAATAACAAAAAGAGTTTTCTTCCCGGAATTTGAAATACTTGAAGCCATTGCGCAAAGTGAAGAACATTTGGTTTTGGAAAACAAAACAGCTCATCAGTTTGCGCCCGGCGATATACTGTATGGCATCCCTTATCATATCTGTCCGACAGTAGCTTTATATGACAGTGTAAAAATTGTTGAGGGTGGAGAGGTTGTTGGGGAATGGAAAAGCATTGCCAGGGACAGGAAGATCAGTATTTAAAAATTAGAAAATAACATCCTGCTAAGAGCCGTTCTGTGCAGATCATAAGGATGAATAAATAAAAAAGTGAGCCCCCCGAAGGAGACTCACTTAGAACTACTATTATTATATTATTATTTCTCTGCTTTCGCTACCGTAGCATTACTTTCAGGGTTGCCCTTGTTTAAGAACACTACAAGGTCACTCTGGCTTTGGGGATCTACCCTCTTTATCTTTATCTGGCCCGTAAGTGCTTTATGATCTTTGGTACTGTTGGTAACAAAGAGTCCGTTAAGCGCCGCCTCATTGCCATCGCTCAGCAGGTCAAGTACATTTAACTGTATCGTTTTCTTATTGGGAAGTATAGGGTAATTCTCTTCAAGGAGTTTTGCGTCCTGCATAACGATCTTACCATCTTTTGCAACACGTACATCAATTTTCTTGATACCATAATATCTTTTCTCATCGATCACAAACCAGGTATGTGAAAAGGCAGTGTATTTGCCGTTCTTCTTAATGATCTTGATCTCGTATTCCAAAGATTGCTTCGTTGAATCATTGAACATGGTTCCCTGCCAAAGGCCGGTAATATCCTGGCAAAAAACGATCACGGGTGAGAAAAGTGCTAATCCAAAGTAGATTAAGTATTTCATAAGGGTTGGGTTTAGGTATAGGCCCTTATAACGTATACTGTTGTCCTTTATTTGAAAATTATAAGTATTTTTTTCCTGTTATGTAATTCTACTAAGGATAACTACGATAGATAAGTCTACACAAGCATGAAATTTTTAAACCGGGCGTCTTTAAAATCAATATGGCAGAATATTTGCTCCTTATTTTCTGCTTAATTCCTCCAATAAACCGCTGACCTTATGAAAAAGAAATCTTTACACCAATTCCTGACCTTTGGATCTTTCTTTCTTCTTTTTAATATTAATGTAATTGCGCAACCGGCAAGCTGGCAACCCCGTGGTGTGGGCGGTGGTGGCAGTATGTTCTACCCTACCATCAACCCGGCCAATGACAATGAGTTTTACGTAACCTGTGATATGAGCCAGCTTTTTCACAGCACCGATTATGGACTGTCTTATACACAAGTGCCGTTCACCAAACTCCAAACGGGCAATATTTCAACTTATGAATTTACCAGCGACAATAATGTTGCTTATTGCATAGCCAATGACGGGAACATTAATTATGCGGTAAGAACAATGAATGGCGGCAATACATGGAATGCCATACCGGGCAACCCGCTCGCCGGTGAAGATGTTTATGCATTTAAAGCAGACCATGCAAACCCCGGTCGGGTGATCATCAATTATTATAGCGCTTTGTATATCTCGAATAACTATGGCGTTAATTTTACTTTGATAAGGAATGCTGCAAATTCCGGTGCAGGCATCACCCTTGCAGGTGTTTTCTTCGACGGCAATAATATTTACATTGGCACCAACGAAGGCATTTTATATTCTTCTAACGGCGGCTCATCATTTGCATTTCTTTCAACATCAGGAATGCCCGGCACGCAAACCATTTTTTCTTTTGCCGGAGCAAAAGTTGGCGCCGTTACCCGTTTCTTTTGCATCACTGCCGATGCAGGCGATGTGTACAACGGTATTGTTCCATGGGATTATTGGGGCGTTGCAAAAGGAGTTTATGCTTTGGACGCTGGCACGAATGTGTGGGTTTCAAAAATGACGGGGATAAATATTGCCAATGATTTTGTGATGTATGTGGGTATGGCAAGAAATGATATCAATACTGTTTACCTTGGCGGCAGCGATGCAACAACAGGTGGTAATTGTGTTATAAAAACAACCAATGCAGGAACGAACTGGAATAAAGTTTTTTTAACTGCTAATAATCAAAATATAAAAACAGGTTGGTCGGGCCAGGGTGGCGATCGCGGATGGGGTTACGGTGAAACCTGCTTCGGTATCACTGTTGCACCCAACAACGCCAATAAAGTTTTGTTTGGGGATTTTGGTTTTGTTCATAAAACAAGCGACGGCGGAACAACATGGCAACAGGCTTATGTAAATGTTGCTGATGAACATCCCGCCGGGGCTCCAACTCCGCCCAAACAATATTACCACAGCATAGGTTTGGAAAACACAACTTCATGGCAGGTACACTGGCAGGATGCCAATAACATGTTTGCCTGTTTTTCTGATATCAACGGCATAAGGAGTACCAATGGCGGCAGCACCTGGAGCTTTGATTTTACGGGGCACAATGTGAATACGATGTATCGCATTGCAAAACATATTTCCGGCAATACCATGTTTGCAGCAACATCAGGTGTGCATGATATGTACCAAAGCACAAGGTTGCAGGATGGACTCCTGGATGCAAATGATCCCGGCGGGAAAATTATTTATTCAACCAATAACGGCGCAGACTGGCTGCTCCTTCACCAGTTCAGCCACCCGGTATTTTGGGTAGCCACCGATCCAAACAATGCAAATCGAATGTATGCAAGTGTTATTCATTATGGTGGCGGTACCGGACAAGGCGGAATATGGATGACCAATGACCTGAATAATCTTGCGGCATCAATATGGACAAAGCTTCCCAATCCCCCACGTACAGAAGGGCACCCGGCAAGTATCGTTGTATTGAATGACGGAAAAATGGTTTGTACATTTTCAGGGAGAAGAAATGGAGCAGGCACATTTACAGCGAGCTCAGGTGTGTTCTTATATGATCCCGTTGGTAATTCATGGTCTGATGTTTCGCACACCGATATGCATTACTGGACAAAAGATATCATCATCGATCCCTTTGATCCAACACAAAATACATGGTACGTGTGTGTATTCAGTGGCTGGGGCGGGGCGCCGAATGGCAAAGGAGGATTGTTCAAAACAACAAACCGCGGCGGATCATGGACAAAACTTACAGGCACACAGTTTGACCGGGTTACATCAATAACATTTAATCCCGCAATATTGAACCAGGCTTATCTTACCACGGAAGTGCAGGGGCTTTGGCTGAGTAATAATATGAATGTTGCCACACCCACCTGGTCATTGGTAAGTAATTATCCATTTCGCCAGCCGGAAAGGGTTTTCTTCAATCCTTTTAATGCAAATGAAATATGGGTGAGCAGTTTTGGTAATGGTTTAAAAACCGGAACGCTCAGCGGCCCCTTACCCATTAGGCTTATTTCTTTTACCGGCAACAGGGATGAAGCCAACACAAAACTAAAATGGATAACGTCTAATGAAACTATTGGAGACAGGTTTGAAATAGAAAGAAGCACAGGTGGATTGCAATTTGAAAAGGCAGGATCAATAACAGGCAATGCCAGCAATCAATATGATTTTTCAGAAAATTATTCAGCAGCAGTTTTGTATTACCGCCTTAAAATAATAACTGCTGATGGAAAGATCATCTACAGTTCTGTAATTGCTTTCAGGGATACAAATTCGCCGGAAAATTATGTAAGGCTGAACAGGAATCCTGTTTCAAATAATATTATTTCACTACAGGTAAAAACACAGGCTGCAGATAAGCTACAATTGATATTAACAGATATGTCGGGTAAAAAAATATTGAAACAGGAAGCTTCCGTTATTGCAGGAATTAACCAATTAAATATATTATTACCCGGGAATATTGCAAAAGGCATTTATAACCTGCGTGTGGAAGGGACAGGCATAAAAAGGAACCTACAGGTTGTTGTATTAAATGAATGATTTTTGAACCACATAGGCATGCAGGCTACATAGAAGTACGCTTTAGAGGATATACATGCCTATGTAGTTCAAATAGCGGCCACAGTTTATCATCAAACAGTCTTTGCTTTTGAAAAGAGTTTGGTAAGATGACGTGAATGCTGTGTTGGTATTTGCGGAAGCGGTTTACCCGACCTCATTTTTCTTACCAGGTAAAAAAGAGCAACACTTCCTGCTACAATTGCTGAGCTTAACAAAGGATTGTTTTTCACTGAGCTTATTAAAAGATTAGTTTTCATAAAATGTGATTTTATTGAGTGAGTTCACAAAATGTGCCAGTTTTTGATGCTCATCTTTTCCCTTTTCCCAATAGTTATTACCCACAACAAAAATTTATCAATTGTTGCAGATATGCCCCAGTTACCCGAATGCGATATTTTTTTTGGGGCAAATGATAATAAATCTAATTTCGCTGCTTTATTAAACAATATTACCCGGCACCCTTAAATCATATGATGAAAAAATTATTATTCCTGTTCCTGCTTTCTCCCCTGTTATCAATAGCACAACAAACTGTGCCCAGGTATGAGAACGACACACTGTACACCAGCAGTGGCTTTAAGATATACAAAGGCCAGACATTGCAATTTGGAAAAGGTACAGGAACCAATGGAAGGTTCAGGTATGTGAATATTAAAAGTGAAACACCTTACGCTACACTTGCAAACAATTCAATTGTTATAAAGAAATTAAAGAATTTCGGAATATCGGTGCTCGGCAATGGCTATATTGAAATAATAGGCCGTATCACTTATAAAGACGGCTCAAAAGGATCCATTGATATACATATGGCATTTGACCGGGCAATAGAAAATTCCCCGGACCTCCCCAGCGAACTGATCGTACCTGATGAATACAGGAACAGGCAACAATTAAACGTTGCGGATGAGATCAGGAAACTGGATAATTTATACAAGGCCGGTATCATTACCAAAGAAGAATTTGAAGCAAGAAAGAAAAAATTACTGGAACAGTAATTTTGCCTGATAAAATATAAAGTTTTCAATTTTATGACGACTTTTAAAAGAACCAATTCAGAAGACCCCGACTTCCGGGCGCTTGTTGCTTTACTCGATGCTGACCTGGCGAAGCGGGATGGCGATGAGCATGACTTTTATGCGCAATTCAATAAGATCGAAAATATCCGTAATGCGGTTGTATGTTATGTTGACGATAAACCGATCGGCTGTGGCGCTTTCAAAGCATTTGACCAGCAAAAAGTGGAAATAAAAAGAATGTTCGTAAAGCCGGAATACCGTGGGCATGGTATCGGGCTCAATATTTTAAAAGAGCTGGAACTGTGGGCGGCTGAATTAAATTATCCACAATGCATTTTGGAAACAGGCAAAAAACAACCCGAAGCAATAAGGCTTTATCAAAAAGCAGGTTATACTGTCATAAAAAATTACGGGCAATACGAGAATGTTGAGAACAGTGTATGCATGTTAAAAGATATTTTGTAAGCATATACAGCCACCCCCTATAATACTTTAATGAAATGTTTGCATTTGGCCCGGCTGCAATGAAATATTTTTCGCTATTTTCGCCCGGATGAGAAAATACAGTGTAGTCATATTTTTCCCGGTATTATTCCTGCTTGCGTACTTAACGGCAGGTTTTGTTCCTGTTGGAAAAACAGCCACGCTTTCTTCTGCCATCGCAACAACAAACAATTCTTTCGACACCGATCTTAATTACCCGCATTCAGAAATTGAGAACTGCAATGTACAGGGCAGTACCGCTTTGCAGGGTAACCAGGGATTGCAGAAGATACCCGGGCACCTGGCCGATAATACAAAGGCCCAGGTGATCTCTTCATTATTATTCACGCCGGTCACTTTCCCCTGCATTGAATTATTTGACAATAATTATCTTTCGCATAATTATCCTTCTCACAATTTTTGGTGACCTCTCTTTAAAATTTTTCATTTTTATTCATAACCCGTAATAGCACCATGTCATTACCGGGGAATCTATTATTCAAAAAACTTATTATTATGTCAACTATATTAATTGCGCTTGGTATCATTGGTTTTATTGCACTCGCTGTAGGGTTTATCATTTTTGTTCACAAGAGAGATCAAAAAGCGCAGGCAGCAAAGGAAAGAAATCTTTCTTAATTCAATTTTTTATTGTACTTTATTAGTGTAGGTAAACCAATTGACCATGATTATAGAGACCGGAAATATTTTACTGATAGGATCATTGCTGTTACTCATCAGTGTAATTGCCGGTAAAACGATCAATAAGCTGGGTGTGCCTACACTAATTTTCTTCCTGGTCCTTGGCGTTCTTGCCGGATCGGAGGGCATCGGCGGCATACATTTCAACAATGCAAACGTAGCGCAGTTCATTGGTGTGGTTGCCCTGAACTTTATTCTTTTTTCCGGCGGACTTGATACCAACTGGCAAACCATTAAACCGGTATTATGGCGTGGTGTGGCGTTGTCAACCCTGGGCGTATTTCTTACGGCAATCGCGGTAGGGCTTTTTGTGCACTATGTTTTTGATTTTACGATCTGGGAAGGCTTATTGCTTGGATCGATTGTTTCTGCAACTGATGCGGCAGCCGTTTTTTCCATCTTACGCAACAGGGGCGTTGCACTAAAAGGCTATCTCCGTCCCGTCCTGGAATTCGAAAGCGGGAGCAATGACCCAATGGCCTATTTCCTTACCATCACGTTGACCGGTATTGTGGCATCGGGTAATATTAACGGGGGAGAACTGGTTGTTTCCTTTTTAAAAGAGTTCATCATTGGCGGCGCCATTGGTTATGTTATGGGGAGAGGAAGCGTTTGGCTCATCAACAATATCAAATTGGAAACAGAAGGGCTATATCCTGTACTAACGCTCGGCCTTGCCATATTCACTTACTCAGTTACCCATTCCATCGGCGGAAACGGCTTCCTTGCCATTTATCTCTGTGCTCTTGTAATTGGTAACAGCAATATGGTACACAAAAGAAGCCTTATTAAATTCTATGACGGGCAGGCATGGCTGATGCAGATCATTCTCTTTCTTACACTTGGGCTCCTGGTATTCCCTTCACAGGTCATACCCCTTATTGGCATGGGACTTTTGACCTCGGCCTTTTTAATATTCGTAGCAAGGCCCATCGGCGTATTTACAGCACTGTCATTTTTCAAATCAAATTCAAGAAGCAAATTATTTATTTCCTGGGTTGGCTTAAGGGGCAGTGTACCCATTGTATTTGCAACCTACCCTTTACTCGCAGGCATACCGAAGGCAGAAATAATATTCAACCTGGTGTTTTTTATATCGGTTACTTCCGTATTGTTACAGGGCACAACCCTTTCTTATGTTGCAAAGCTTTTGCACGTCACCATTCCACCTAAGGCGAAAAGAAGGATCGGCCGTGATTTTGAATCAACAGATAATATAAGATCAGAAATGAACGAGATCATCCTTACCGAAAATTCAAGATCGGTAGGAAAACGTATTGTTGAACTTGCCATCCCCCCTACCATCAACATCCTCGCTATTAAAAGGGCCGATGTATATATAGCTCCAAACGGCTCAACAAAACTTTTGGCAAACGATATTTTGCACGTGCTTGCAGAAGATAAGAACTCCCTTGAGTTATTCGGCGAAGCCCTGGATGTTAAAATTTAAAGCAAATAAGACCTTATTTAAATCCCTGCTGAAAATTATTGCTTCGTTAAGCCTAAACAACCGTCGCATTCATTGAAAATTTCGTCGCACACAGCCTTTTAACCAGCTGATTCCCAAGCGTTACCGGCCTGCGACGTGAATGCCAGTACTATCTACTTTATCGCTAACACATCCCCTCTTTACAACCCCATCTTTGTCCCTGTAATCATTGTTCATTTTAAAAAATAAAACCATGAATTTTCTTTCCGCAAATCGCTTAATAGGTCCGTTGATGCTATTCGTTTATGTTTTAATGGCCGGTATTTTAACCGCAGTAAGTATCAAACTCATTTATGAAATTTCCCTGGAGGTTAATGGTTACCTGGAGGCATCAATCCAACAGGTTGGACAATATTCGCAGAGCTGGTAAAATTTATTAATCATTCTTAAATAAAAACGATCATGAAAAAAACAATCATTCTTTCAGTTATCACAGCCTTTACTATGAGTGCAGCTTTTGCACAACCCGACAAGGCCGCGGATGAACAGGCTATTCGCAACATTGTAACTTCTATGCAAACAGGGTGGAACAACAAAGACGGGAAAATATTTTCCTCCGGCTTTGCCAAAGTGCACGATTACATTGTTGTTAACGGCATGTATCTGTCAGCCATCACCCAGGAGATGAATGCGGCGAGTCACCAGGGCATCTTTAATTCAATTTACAAAACAACCGATCTTCAGTTAAAAACAGACAAGATCAGTTTTGTTAACCCCAACCTTGCATTGGTTTACGTATTGGGAGCTACCTACCAGCAGGGGGCAACGCTGCCCGAAAACCCGGCAGCCATGATAAGTATGGTTATCGAAAAAAAGGATAATGACTGGAAGATCATTTCATTTCACAATGGCCCGATCCAGGTATCATTCAATCCAGGCGATGAGGCCCGGGCTCCTATTCCGCCAAAGCAAATGTATGCAAGCTGGTATAAAAATTAAATTTACCCAGGGTGCCAACCTTTAAAAAATTCATTTCAATTTAAAAATACTGTTATGAAGGTTGGCAACCCTGGGTACATTTTTAAATGCATTTCAAAAAATGCCGGGCCGTTTAAAAATTTTCTTAACTTATGTATTAATGAGAAAGCCAAAACACATATTGCTTTATTTATTGGTCATGCTGACAATGCAGGCTGGATCACAAATACCTGCAGCCGTAGTTTATACAATTGATACTAACAGACAGGTGCATGATCTTCGTAGTTATACATATGTTTTTGCAGATTCGGCTAACCGGTTTTCAGTAAATGACATCATAAGCGGCAAAGCTGCTCTCCTTTTTCAGCACTATGCTTCTGTTGAAAAAATGGTAAAGCCCAATACTACTTACTGGCTAAAGGTCTCCATGGAACCGGTAACCAATTTTTACAACTGGAGGATCATCTTACGTGATACCGGTGAGCTTTACCAACATGGATCAACTAATGATTTTGTTGATGTATATACAGTTAATAATACAAGTACTGTAATTGCTCATCAACGCACAGGCCCGTATGTGCCCAGGTCTCAAAAGAGTATTCCTCAATATACTGCCATTAATTGTGTAGCTTTTTCAGGGCTGGCAGGACAACCCGTTACCTTATATATAAAACTGTTTAATAAAAAAACCACACCGGGCCAGTTATTTTATCCGCAGTTGCAGGATCGGGTAGTTCCTATTGTTATTCCTGACAGCGACCTGGATGTGTTGTCTGCCATCGCATTGGTTTTTTCGATCCTGTCTTTTTTCTTTTTCCTTTTTGTCAGGGAAAGAGCTTACCTCTTTTTTGGATTATATACGTTGATATTATCACAGCATTATCTTATACTTCATCCTGCCATTCCTTTTATCGATATTTATATTCCGGAACATCCGGGACTGGTAAATGGCTTCTGGAGATTATTCACAAACGGAAGCTTGGTTCTTTTTGGCCTTTTTGGAAGATCATTTATTAATCTGCCAATGCTTGCTCCAAAAACAGATAAATGGTTCCGGGTATTTTTGATGATCATGGCAGGCCTGGTTATCATAGACACAACCGCTATGATGATCGGGCCAAAAGGCATTTTCACCGAGCCGGTGTTTTTTTGCTTATTTGCCATCCTGATGCTCTTTATTATCCGCTTTGCTTTTTTCAGATCAATACTGGCCAGGCTATATGTTGGGGGTGCTTTGTGGCTGCTGGTCTTTACTGCACTTGGATTTCTATGGAACAACGGCGTAATTCCTCTCCCTTTCAATCCCTGGCCAGTAGCGCAGTTGGGGCAATTCCTCATCTATGCAGCTGCACTGGCGTATAAAGTAAGGTTGAATGAAAAAGCAAGGGCGCAAGCCATGCGTATCAAAGAAATGGATGATATCAAATCTAAATTTTTCGCCAACATTTCCCATGAGTTCCGTACACCCCTTACTTTGATACAGGGGCCCCTGCAGCAAATAGAAGAACAGGCGAACGAAACAGGAAAAAATGGTTTGGCTTCTGTTCCGCTCAGGCAGGTACTTACCATGCGGCGCAATACTGACCGCTTACTGGAACTGGTGAATCAATTGCTTGACCTCTCGAGGCTCGATTCGGGCAAAATGAAACTACAGATCATTAAAGGCGATGTGTTGCAGCTGTTGAGATCACTGTCTGCATCCTTTGATTCAATGGCCGAAAGAAAACAGATACATTACCATGTACATTTTCGCGAGCAAACACATATTGCTTTTTTTGACAAGGATAAACTGGAAAAAATATTTACCAACCTCCTGAGCAACGCTTTTAAATACACTGGTGAAAGAGGAACGGTTTCTGTGATCGTTGAAATGGAAGACAACCGCCTGCGCATATCTGTAGAAGACAACGGGCCGGGCATTGCAAAAAAAGAACTCGATAAAGTATTTGACAGGTTTTACCAGGTGGAAGGAACGGAAGACAAAGGAACCGGTATAGGCCTGGCATTGGTAAAGGAATTGGTTGACCTTTACCGCGGCCAGATCAATGTAAGCAGCGAACCCGGCAAAGGAAGCCGCTTTCGGGTAAGCTTACCGATCGATAAAACCGCATTCAATGAAAATGAATTGGTTTATGGTGAATGGAAGTCAGAAGAGAATTTTATCAGCAGGAATGTTGATGAAAAAGAAGAAGTGGCAACTGATCAGTCTTTGAACAGCTTGCTGCCCTTATTGCTGGTGGTGGAAGATAATAATGATCTCAGCCGTTTTATTTGTGACAGCGTACAGAAGAATTACCAGGTAATGGAAGCAAAGAATGGCAGGGAAGGTTTTGAAAAAGCGATCGCAGAGATACCTGATATCATCATCAGTGATGTTATGATGCCGCTGATGGATGGATTTGCGATGGTGGAAAAGATTAAGAAAGATGAAAGAACATCTCATATACCGGTTATACTGCTTACGGCAAAAGCAGGACAGTCGCACAAGATAGAAGGACTTGAGACCGGCGCAGATGATTACCTGACAAAACCATTTGATGCAAAGGAACTACTGGCAAGGGCGCAGAACCTGGTCAATCAAAGGAAGCTGTTACGGAAAAAATACGCCGGCAACATTCAATTAAAGCCTTCCGAAGTATCTGTAAAGAGTATGGACGAGGTCTTTCTCTCCAATCTTATGCAGGTGATAGAAAAAAATATGGGTGAAGAAGCTTTTACCGTGGAAGAACTTGCAAAAAAAGCCGCCATGAGCCGGAGCCAGTTGCACCGCAAACTGGTTGCACTCATTGATAAATCGCCCAGTGACCTGATCAGGCAGACAAGATTACTGCGGGCAAAAGAACTTTTAATGAAAAGATCCACTACCCCATCGCAGGTGGCTTTTGAAGTTGGATTTAGCAGCCATACTTATTTTTCCAAATGCTTTAAAGATGAATTTGGCGTGAGCCCCGGTGAAATGGGTTCACAATCTTAAAATATAATTCCGTTCTTTATGGAATCATTATAATAAGGGCATCTTGTTAAAACTTATGAAGCATTCCTTTATTTTATTTGCATTTTTAATCTCCGCGGCAATAGCAAAAGCTGACTGCTCATCTTCAGGCATCGGCGTCTGGCCACGCACCTCAAACTTAAAAGTTAATCCTGTTATTGTAATTGAATTTTATGGGGCAAGCCAGCAAATTGTTGCAGGGTTAAATAATAAACATTCCATTTATTTAAAGTCAGGAGAAGAAAAAATAAGGCTGATGATAATTGAAGTATGCAAAGGCCAGTTTCGCTTAACACAGGTAATTGTAAAACCTGCTACTGAATTAAAAGCAGGAAAGGAATATCAGCTCATGATCGACAATTTACCGGAGTATGAAAGTATACATAAGTGGAATAAGGAAACACATAAGACGGAAGCTCCGGCTTGGAAAGTTTTAAAGGAGGCTGATACAGAATTTCCCACCTGGACAACCTTGCCAAAGTTCAACTCCAAATATTTCAGCATGTTTGGATGTGGTCCTTCACTTGGGATCGTCTTTGATGTTGCCGCTGCTGATGCATCGCCTGTTTTGGTTAAAACAACCGTAAGAAATACCAAAACAGGACAATACAGCACTTATTATCTTGAGCCGGCTGATAATAAAATAAGCGTAGGTCATAGTATGTGCTCCGGTGCATTCGATTTTGACAGCGATGAACCTTACGAAGTTTCCTTTGCACTCATGGACGCCAGCGGCAACCCCGGCTGTTTAGCTTCACCACCATACAGGTTTACAAGGCCAACAGAAGCAAATGACCCAAATAAGCGGTAATCCCATAAAACTGCCGGTTTAAGTTCTCCATTTTAAATGATATTCTCTTTGCCTGCAGGTGCCGGTCCCATAGTGGCAGGTTATTTGTGCATACTGCCGGTAAACCCCGGGCACTTAATGAACTGGCACTTACTTTCAATTGAAGATACTTTAAAGGAAACGGGTAGTAAGCCCGATGGATTGAATGATGCCGAAGCAAAAAAGAAATTAGCCGAACATGGAAAGAATGAATTAAAAGCTAAAAAGAAACTCAGCCCTGTTCTTATCTTCTTTCGCCAGTTCGTTGACGTGATGATACTGGTTTTGATACTGGCGGCGGGTATATCTTACTTCATTGGCGAACTATCAGATACGATTGTCATACTCGTCATCATTGTTTTGAATGCGGTCATCGGCTTTATCCAGGAATACCGTGCTGAAAAAGCAATGGATGCATTACAAAAAATGGCAACCCAGGTTTCACATGTTTTAAGAGATGGCAAACCGCTTGAATTACCATCAACAGAAATAGTGCCCGGCGATATCATCTTGTTGGAAGCGGGTAATAATGTCCCCGCCGATGCCCGTCTTACAGAGATCAATGCCCTTAAAATAAATGAAGCCAGTCTCACCGGCGAATCAAATGCCATTGACAAGCAAGTTGATCCTTTAACGGAAGAGAACCCTCCGCTGGGCGACAGGCTGAATATGGCTTATAAGGGAACACAAATAACCAGCGGCAAAGGAAAGGGTATAGTAGTAGCCACAGGCATGCAAACAGAGCTTGGAAAAATTGCAGGGATGCTTGACAAAGCAGAAAGTAAAACGCCCCTGCAAAAACGCTTAGCGCAATTCAGCGCTAAGCTCACCGTCATAATAATTGTGTTGTGCATCGCTTTATTTTTTACAGGTTACCTCCGGGGTGAAGATTTCAACCGCATGCTCCTGACCTCTATCTCGCTGGCAGTAGCTGCAATACCGGAAGCGCTGCCTGCAGTGATAACCGTTTCACTCGCCCTTGGCGCAAAGCGGTTGATGAAACGGCAGGTACTGATCCGTAAATTATATGCAGTGGAAACACTCGGCTCTGTTACTTATATCTGTACAGATAAAACAGGCACACTCACGAAGAACGAGATGACCGTAAAAGATGTATGGACACATGATGAACAAAAAAAAGAAGAATTGTTGCAGGCCATGGCCCTTAACCATAATGTGCTGGAAAAAGATGGAAAGTTAACCGGTGATCCAACAGAGACAGCAATGGTAGCCCACGCAAAAGAGCAAAAGGAATATAAGCGTGTGAAAGAGATACCTTTTGATGCGGAAAGAAAAGCCATGACAACGATACATGAAAAAGACGGGAAATTTTGGGTCATAACAAAAGGAGCTGCAGAAATAATAACGGCCATGATAAGTGATAGGGCTGTACAGTCGGCCCTCAAAGAAAAGGAAGAAGCAATGGCTGCAGAAGGTATGCGTGTGATCGGTTTTGCGGGTAAGCTGATCAATGAACTTCCTGCGGAGATCAGCCCGGGTACAATAGAATCAGGAATGGAATTCATAGGTCTTGCGGGGTTAATAGACCCGCCAAGAGAAGAAGCGATTGATGCCATAGCACAATGCAAAACTGCAGGAATAATTCCTGTTATGATCACGGGCGATCACCCGCTTACGGCAGCCTCCATTGCGAGGCAGATCGGTATCATTGAAACAGAAGATCAAAAAGTAACAACAGGTAAGGAATTGGAAGAAAAAGGAACGGACTATTTGAAGAACGAAGTAGAGCATATCAGGGTATATGCAAGGGTATCACCGGAACAAAAATTAAATATAATAGAAGCGTTGCAGGAGAAGCATCAATTCGTTTCCATGACAGGAGATGGTGTAAATGATGCCCCTTCCTTAAAAAAAGCGAATATAGGGATCGCCATGGGTATCACCGGAACAGATGTGACAAAGGAAGCGGCGCATATGATCCTGCTGGATGATAATTTTTCAACTATTATAAATGCGATAAAGGCAGGACGGCGTATCTATGATAATATCCGGAAGTTCATTAAGTACATACTTACCGGCAATGCGGCGGAGATATGGACCATCTTCCTTGCCCCGTTTTTGGGATTACCCATACCACTTTTACCGGTGCATATCCTTTGGATAAACTTAGTGACCGACAGTCTTCCTGCCCTGGCACTCGCATCTGAACCTGCCGAGCCTGATACCATGAAAAGGCCGCCACGTGATCCGGGTGAAAGTATCTTTGCAAAGGGATTGGGTATCCATGTGCTGTGGGTTGGGCTATTCATCGGGTTGCTTACAATAGCTACACAATGGCTTGCAATAGAAGCAGGCAATAAACACTGGCAAACAATGGTATTCACTTTGCTGTGTTTCTGCCAGCTCTGGCATGTGATGGCGATAAGGAGTGAAAAACAATCATTGTTTAAAACCGGTTTGATGGGAAACAGGCAATTACTGTTTGCTGTTACCGGAACGGTCATGCTCCAGTTAGCGGTGGTATATGTTCCTTTTTTGAATGATTTTTTTCATACAGCGCCGCTTACGATCATGGAGTTCTTGGTAATCTTCTTTGTTTCTTCCATCGTGTTTTTCGTGGTGGAAATTGAAAAATGGATAAAACGCTCAAGAGATGCTAAATAAAATTTTATTTCTTTAATAAATTTAATTGAATCAATATGCGACCACTATTTACCTTCTTATTTACACTAACCATCACGTATTCCTGTGCCCAGGGTTTTTCTTATCCAACACTTAGCGAAACGGGGAAAAATATAAATGATTTTGTTCCTGCGGGATGGGTAATTCATGCTACGGCATCCGGCGATCTTAACAGGGATAAATTAAATGATATTGTGCTCGTCTTACAATACAAGGACAGCATACAATCGGTAAAGGCAGATGATCCGCGGGATACGGTGATAACACAGCCAAGGATGCTTGCTATAATTTTTAAAGATACTGTCAAATATTATGTGCTGGCCGAACAGAGTAATTCTTTTATTCTTAACCATGATAACCCGGTGATGGATGAACCGTTGACAGGAATAAAGATCGAGAATGGTATCTTACAAATTGGCTTCACCAGCTTTTACGGTATGGGGAGCTGGTACACAGCTAACAGTTCTTATAAATTTCAATACCGGGATAAGCAATTTGTTTTGATCGGCGTTGACCGGTATTCTATTCACAGGGCCTCACTCGAGTATGAAGCTTACAGTTATAACTTTCTTACGAAAAAAAGAAAACTCATAAAAGGCAATGAAAAGAAGGATACAAAAGAATCTTCCTGGAAGCCGGTGAATATTACAACGCTTAAAACATTCTCCACATTTAAGGTCCCTTATTCCTGGGAAGTTGAACCGGGTATTTACCTGTAGTGCGGCATATGCCTTATTACCCAGGGCCTTAATTTCATTTAAATAAAATTTCGTTCCTTTAGAGCACATCAACAATAAGAACTTGAAACCATACTTAAATGACAGCAACAACCCTGGCGTAAATGCGATCGTCCGGAGTATTTTCTTTTGGATCATCTTTATATTTTTACTTTACCTGTCCGCGTCATTGGCAAGTTCGTCACTCCCTCCCCGATGGGAAAGATTTAGTTTTGGCATATGCGGAAGCATTGTTGCATTCATCACGGCCTGGATCTTTTTGAAAATTGAAAAAAGATCATTTGCAGATATTGGTTTGGTTTGGCAGCGTGCCACAATTGCGAGGTTCTTAAAGGGTATCCTGATCGGAACTGCCATATTTGGCTTCATCTTAATTATCTTATTGGGTTTTACTGAACTCAGGATTGAAAGAAGCACGGTAAGCTTTAAACCGTGGGACGCTTTTTGGTATTTAGCGATCATTCCACTCGCCTTCATGGAAGAAGTAGCATTCAGGTCTTACCCTTTCTTAAAATTGAATAAAGTATTTGGGCTACGGATAACACAGGTCATTCTGGCCATTGCCTTTGCCGTGTACCATATCGTTTTAGGATGGGATGAAAAGATCGCTTTCTTAGGGCCGGGGATATGGGCATTTGTATTCGGGCTGGCAGCGATATGGTCAGGGGGAATAGCGGTGCCAACGGGCATACATGTGGCCATTAATATAATACAACCTCTTATTGGAATGAAGAGCGGTAACTATCAATCTCTTTGGAAATTAGATTTCAAAGAAGGCACTCCTGCAGACCTTATAGCCAGGGCCGACAATATCGGGCTGGGAACGCAGGTGGTGATCTTAGTGGTGGCTGCAGGGCTTACAGAGTATTATATCAGGAAAGGCATGGATTTAGCACACAAAAGATCTAAAAGATGCCGGTCTTTCACAGGCTGGAAGGGCAGTTGACGCAGAAAATAATAAAACCAGATAAAATGAAAAATAAAAAGTCCAATGAGCCTTCGGGCTTTGAAAAAATGTCATCGGTTGTCACCAGGGCTTCGGGCAGCACCCCGGCTTTTATAGGCGCTGTTTTTGTGATCATCATCTGGCTGATAACAGGCCCGATATTTAATTATTCAGATACCTGGCAACTGGTCATCAATACCGGTACGACCATAATTACTTTCCTGATGGTATTTCTTATCCAGCGAAGCCAGAATAAAGATTCGATCGCTGTTCATTTAAAACTAAATGAATTGATAGTTGCACAACAACTTGCCAGTAACCGGATGGTTGCCATTGAAGAAATGAGTGAGGATGAATTAAAAGTATTGCAGAAATATTTTAAGCACCTTGCAGAAATGGCAGAGAAAGAAATGTCATTGAAAGAATCTCATTCAATTGCCGAAGCCAATGAGCACCATGAAAGAAAGATTTCTGTAAAAAGTAAAGGAAATAAAGCCAAACCCGGTTAGTGCTTTTTTCTAAAAAGACAGGAAAAGGAAATAAACACCCCTTCCCGAAAATATTTTTGTAATAGGGATTTTTATGCAGAAACGCACAACCGTTGTACGTTTAACGCGATGGGGAAAAGAAAAAAAATGCTGTTAATATATTTTTTGTTTATATCCGACTTTATTAAATATATTTATCGCATGGAAGCCCAGTATAAAACCCTACAGACCATTTATAATATCACAAAGGATGATCCGCAACCCGGTACATACAAATGCCGTCCACGGGAAATTATCCTGCGCCAGTTCCAGGATTGGAGTATCATTCAGCAACACCTGGAATTACTGGAAGATGAAGGATTGGTGATCACAAGCCAGGAAGACACCATGGTCATCTGTATCACAGCAGCAGGAATTGAAAAAATAAACAGCAGTATAAAATCTGCTGTTGGAAATTAATTTTTTCAAGACCATTTCTTCGCTGAAAAAATTACTCACTTTTTTTAAAGATATTTTTTCTTAATAAAAATGATCCTTAAGCGGATCATTTTTATTAAAGTATTTTGATCATTTCCTTCAGGTATAATAATGGTACCGGTCAGATCTTATTTCCCGGAAAATTGCCTGTTATTTTTTCCACAAAAGCTCCGTTTTAGAAACATCACCCACTATCTTATCACTTTGTTTCCGAAGGATGGCATTGGTAACCCCGCGGTTCTCAATAGGAAGGCCCATCATCAGCCTCCCGCTATCGGTAAAATAGAAGAAGCAGGGCTGGATCTTCGAATTCTGTCTCATCAGATCAAGATTGAACTGCCCTGATGTGCTGTCCTTTGGTGACCCGAGATTAACCGTAAGCCAGATATAACTGTTGCTGGGACTGAGCTCGTAACCAACCGGTATATCAAGGCCGCCCTGGTTGTGTGCAATACTGTATTTTTCTTTACCCGGGGTTGTGACAATATCCTTTACGGTATATCCCAACTGGATAAGCATTTCCTTTAATTGCGGCCGGGTGAGTGGATCGCAGCTTTGAGCTTTGCCAAAAAAAGGCAATATCAGCATACATAATAGTATTGAATACCTGGTAAGACTTTGATTTTTCATTGCGCTTATTTTTTAAGTTTAATTTAATGGGGAAGTGTAAATATAGCCCGGTTGGCATTTTGCCGGAATACCGTCTTAAGGGTATTTTTATGCCCATAACTATCTGTCCCTCACCTTAAACCTGCTCTCTTTTTTGTACTTTTGCCTCCCCTGTTACAACCGGGATAGAATAAGAAACATAAAAAATGGAATTGACGAAAAATTTTGAGCCCAAAGCTGTAGAAGAAAAATGGTATAAGCATTGGCTGAGCCAGCGGTATTTTAACAGTAAGCCCGATGGCCGTCCTGCATTTACCATTGTGATCCCTCCTCCCAATGTAACCGGTGTATTGCACATGGGCCATACACTGAATGAAACGGTACAGGATATTTTGGTTCGCAAAGCAAGAATGAGCGGCTTTAATGCCTGCTGGGTACCGGGCAGCGACCATGCCTCCATTGCTACTGAAGCAAAAGTGGTGGGCATGCTAAAAGAAAAAGGCATTGACAAGAATAGTTTATCCAGGGAAGCATTTTTAAAATATGCTTTTGAGTGGAAAGAAAAATACGGCAACATCATTTACAACCAGATCGCAAGGCTGGGCTGCAGTGTTGATTGGGACAGGACGACCTTTACCATGGACGATCATTATTACAAAGCCGTAATAAAAGTTTTCATTGACCTGTATGATAAAGGCCTCATCTATCGCGGTGCAAGAATGATCAACTGGGATCCTGCCGCAAAGACCGCCCTGAGTGATGAAGAAGTGGAATATAAAGAATTATCAGGTAAGCTTTACTATCTCTCTTATAAACTGGAAGATAAGGATGGCAATGCGGTCCACCCACGTGCCGGGGATGTGGGCATCACAATTGCAACACAGCGCCCCGAAACTATAATGGGTGATACTGCTATTTGTGTTAATCCGAATGATGAGCGCTTTGCACATTTAAAAGGATGGCATGCTTTTGTTCCTTTGATCAACCGCCGTATACCAATAATCTTTGACGACTACGTTGACCCTTCTTTCGGCACAGGTGCATTAAAAGTTACGCCGGCCCACGACATCAATGATTATAATTTAGGATTAAAGCATAACCTCGAAGTTGTTGATACCATTAATGAGGATGGTACGATGAGTGCCGCGGCGCAGATCTATATTGGAGAAGACAGGTTCGCAGCAAGAAAAAAGATCATTAAAGAACTGCAGGAAAAGGGATATCTCATAAAAGAAGAAGAATATACAACGAGGTTGGGTTATAGCCAGAGAAGTGGCGCTGTTGTGGAACCGAGAATAAGCACGCAATGGTTTGTAAAGATGAAGGAACTGGCAGTGCCTGCTTTAAAAGCGGTTGTTGACGGCGATATAAAAATTCATCCCGGTGATAAGTTCCTGGCCACCTATAAATACTGGCTTGAGAATGTGAAAGACTGGTGTATCAGCCGGCAGCTTTGGTGGGGTCAGCAGATACCCGCGTGGTATGATGCTGAAGGTAGAATGGTTGTTGCTGAAACGGAAGAGAAAGCTAAGGAAATATTCAATGCTCAATACTCAACCAGCAATGTTCAATTAAAGCAGGACGCTGATGTGCTGGATACCTGGTTCTCTTCCTGGCTTTGGCCGATGGAAGTTTTTAAAGGGATCACAAAGCCGGGAAATGAAGAAGCAAGATATTATTACCCGGGTTCGGTGTTAGTGACGGGACAGGATATTATTTTCTTTTGGGTGGCACGTATGGTGATGGCGGGAATGGAATATGAAAAAGAAGTTCCTTTCAAAGATGTTTATTTTACCGGGATGGTAAGGGATAAGCAGGGAAGAAAGATGAGTAAGAGCCTGGGCAATTCTCCCGACCTGCTGGACTTAATAGATAAATATGGCGCCGATGCAGTTCGCTTTGGGATCATGATCTCCTCTCCTGCCGGCAATGACCTTTTATTTGATGAATCATCGCTGGAACAGGGAAGGAATTTCAATAACAAGATCTGGAATGCGCTGAAGCTTTTAAAAATGTGGGAAGGGCGGCAGACAACTGGCGACAATCAGGCAACGAACAACTTCGCTTTGGATTGGTTTGAGAACAGGCTGAATAAAGTAAAAGTGGATGTTGATGAAATGATGAAGCAATTTCGCCTGAGTGAAGCTTTAAAAACAATTTACAGTTTAATATGGGATGATTTCTGCAGCTGGTATCTCGAATGGGTCAAACCTGGTTTTGAACAACCTATGGAAACGGGAGTTTATGATAAGACAGTAACTTATTTTGAAGAGCTGATGCAATTGCTTCATCCGTTCATGCCATTTGTTACCGAAGAGATCTATCATTTATTAAAAGAACAAAATGATGATTTGTGTGTAAGACAATTTGCTGTATCAAAAAAAACTGACCAACAAATCCTTTCACAGGGAGAAATACTGAAACAGGTTATTACTACCATCCGTGACGGAAGGAATAAGAACCAGGTAAAACCAAAAGACAGTATTAAACTCTACATTCAAACCGGTGAAACAGGAATATATAATTCTATTGAAGCGATCTTACAAAAACAGGTAAATGCTGAATCGATATCTTTTACCCGTGAAGCAATTGCCAATACGATCGTAGTTGCTGTTGAAAAAGATAAGTTCTATATTGAAACCGGCAAAGAACTGGATGCGGCAACACTTAAAGATGACCTTTTAAAAGATCTTACGCACCAGAAGAATTTTCTTCAGTCAGTAGAGAAAAAATTATGCAACGAACGCTTTGTACAAAATGCTAAGCCCGAAGTGCTTGCACTGGAACAAAAGAAGAAAGCGGATGCGGAAGCCAGGATAAGGACCATAGAAGAAAGCCTGTCAACGATTAGTTAAATGTAAAATTGCATACTAATTGTGACTTAATTTCGTTGTAACCTAATCAAAACAGAGACCATGGCCCCGGCTGCAAAACTCATACTGGTAATTCTTTTTTTACCCATACTGGCAACTGTCCAGGCCCAAAAGCCAAAAACACCTGCAGCAAAGCCGCCTGTCGTGCAGAAATTCAAGCCACCAAAACTCACATCAATACTTGGTAACCATTCAGATTCGGCAACGGTTGTAGTGGAAGAAGCCGTTCAGTTGGTGAGGTTACCGCTGAAGATCACGGACGATAAAAAAAATCCTTATTCTATTTCATCTTACCAGGTGATGTATAAAAGAAGAGGCGTTACCGAAAATGAAGAGACCGGTAAAGTAACACCAATAACAAGTAATGTGGCAGCACTCTTACGGGAAACACCCCTGCCCGAACTTTGGAAAAAGATACTGACAGAACAATTAAGGTCTGGTGAAGAAATATTTTTCTTCGACATCATTGCCAGGGATGCACAGGGCAGGTATATGTTCGCCCCAGACCTTAAAATAAAAATCAAATAACCCGATGATCACTGTCAGTAAAGTTGGTACAGAAAGTATCCTAACCATTAAATGTCTTGCTGAAAATATCTGGAAGGTTGCCTATGCTTCTATCCTCTCTCCCGCACAAATGAGTTATATGCTTGATCTTTTTTACAGTGAAGCTTCCCTGCAAAAGCAAATGGATGATGGCCACCAGTTCATCCTGGCAAAAGAAAATTCATTACTTACAGAGTTGAACACAAACACCGAATATAATGGGGCCGTTGGCTTTGCATCTTATTCTGTAAAAGATACCGGGCCTGCGGGACTATCGCCTAACATATACCGTCTCCATAAGATCTATATCGATCCAACGCTACAAGGAAAAGGCATAGGAAAATTATTGATCGGTTTTATTATCAATGACATCAGCACTCATGATGCAACAGGCCTCGAATTAAATGTGAACCGCCGGAATAAAGCGCTGGATTTTTACCAAAAGATCGGCTTTAAGATCACCAAAGAAGAAGACATCGATATTGGTAATGGTTATTTTATGAATGACTATGTGATGGAACTCCCTCTTTAAAGTATAAGATAATTCCAAAAAAAATTATTTATCATAGATCAACTGGTGCGTTTGCTTGATCACGCCCATCACAAAAATACTTTGCACACGTCCCACATTCTCTATCTGGCTTAATTTGTTTACATGAAAATCATAATAAGCGTTCATGTCTTCACAAACCACCTTCAGCATAAAATCAAATTCACCGGAAATATTAAAACATTCGGTTACCTCGTTTAATTCATGAATGGTTTTAATGAATTTATTACCCGCATTTTTAGTATGCTCTTTTAAAGAAACATAACAGATCACCATCAAACCCTTTTTTACCTTGTTGTGATCAAGCAGTGTAACATATTGCTTTATCACACCCTGCTCTTCCATCCACTTGATACGTTCATGAACAGGTGTTGTGCTGAGGTGTATCTTTTGGGAAATTTCTTTCACGGTTATCCTTGCATTTTCCTGCAATAGTTTAAGTATGGCCAGGTCTTTTTTATCCAGGCTAACTTCGGGCGCAGGTGAATTATCTTTTTTGATCGCTTTTGCCATAGTAAACTTGTGTTTTATTCTGTAATAATAGATTATTTAGGATTATCTACTAAAGTTAGGAAATATTGCAGAATATAATGCTGAATATGTAGATTTGCGGTCTAAATTATTATATATGTCAACAATAACAAAGAATGCCATTGATTTTACCCTTGCACACAAGGTAAAAGATATGGGGCTTGCCGAATGGGGCCGCAAAGAGATCATGTTAGCAGAAGCCGAAATGCCGGGACTTATGTCGATCCGTAAGGAATACGGTGCATCCCTGCCATTGAAAGGTGCAAGAATAGCAGGTTGCCTGCACATGACCATACAAACTGCAGTGCTCATCGAAACCCTTACTGCCCTGGGAGCAGAAGTTAAATGGAGCTCATGCAATATCTTCAGTACACAGGACCAGGCTGCAGCAGCAATAGCGGCTACGGGTGTTGGTGTATTTGCCTGGAAGGGCCAGACCAATGAAGAATCTGATTGGTGTATTGAACAAACTTTATTCTTTGGCGGCGCTGACCGTCCTTTGAACATGATCCTTGATGATGGTGGTGACCTTACCAATATGGTATTTGATAAATATCCTGAGCTGATCCAGCATGTAAAAGGATTGAGCGAGGAAACAACAACAGGTGTTCACCGTTTGTATGAAAGAATGGAAAAAGGAACATTGCCTATTCCTGCCATCAATGTGAACGATTCAGTTACCAAATCAAAATTTGATAATAAATACGGTTGCAAAGAAAGCCTGGTTGATGCCATTCGCCGTGCTACTGATGTGATGATGGCCGGTAAAGTTGCCGTTGTGGGAAGTTATGGTGATGTGGGTAAGGGTTCTGCTGCTTCTTTAAAAGGTGCAGGTTGCAGGGTGATCGTTACAGAGATCGATCCTATCTGTGCTTTACAGGCAGCTATGGACGGGTTTGAAGTAAAACCAATGACCGAAGCGGTTAAGGAAGCTGACATTATCGTTACTGCAAGTGGTTGCAGGGACCTTATCACCGAAAAACATTTCCGCCTGATGAAGGATAAAGCCATCGTATGTAATATCGGCCACTTTGATATCGAGATCGATATGGCATGGCTGAATGCAAATTATGGTAAAACAAAAAATACCATTAAGCCCCAGGTTGACATGTACACTATTGATGGTAAAGACGTCATCATCTTAGCCGAAGGCCGTTTGGTGAATTTAGGCTGTGCAACAGGACACCCTTCATTTGTAATGAGCGCTTCATTTACAAACCAGACACTGGCGCAGATCGAATTGTGGACCAATACAGCCAGCTACGAAAACAAAGTATATGTGCTGCCAAAGATCCTTGATGAGAAAGTTGCCCGTTTACACCTTGCAAAAATTGGTGTGGTACTGGATGAATTAACTTCCGAGCAAAGTTCGTATCTTGGTATATCTAAAGAAGGTCCGTTTAAAGCAGAACACTATAGGTACTAATAATATCTTTTAAAGGTGAATAAATACCGCCCTGAACCAGTCTTGGTTCGGGGCTTTTTTTTGGTCGGGACGCTTTCAGCGACCTGACCCTCCACTGTCATCACTTTCATTCCTGCTTCATCCATACAACCAGTTTCCTGTTATTGATTGAGCGGCCTGTTTCCAGTAAAAGCGCTGCATCATTCATGCCAACAATAAGATAGCTCAGTGTCATTACCGATGCAGTTTTGGTTCCGCCAAAATCGATCGAATCATTATAACTGATCCTTAATTTGATCCCGGCTTTTTCTTCATCGTAACCCAGTTTTGCATCATTATCCACCGAATAGGTAGCGGGCATATTTTTCTTTTGTTCGCTATTATAATAAGTACAGGCGCTGTCTTTACTGAATGTCAGCTTAAACTCCAGTTGTTCCCTGGCATAATCCCGGAAGAATTTCGAGGTATCCTCTTTTCCTATATTCCAATTGACGGGGTTGGTACTGTCCATTGCAAAAGGAGAAAGTACACCCAGTTTTACAGTCTTATAATTTTTTCCCTGGATCGTTTTGATAACATCAGCAACAGATGCCGGTGCAGCGGGAACAACCATTTTGTCATTGTTGCTGCACGCTGAAAGCAAGACAGCAAAGGCAAATAAAAAAGACAGATATTTCATACCGATTATTTTGTTGTAAGATAGCTGATGGCCAACGCAGATATCATACCCACTGGCAGGTATTTTGTTTGTAGCATTTACAGGTAAACATTCTTTAAATTTGGAAAAGCTAATTTCATGAGGACCATATTTACCTGCACTTTCATTCTTATCTCGCTTGTTGCCACGGCTCAAAGGATCGAGCTTCCCACTGCTAAATTCACAACAGGTGATGATGTTATTTACAGTTACCCGGTAACCGATGACAGCAAATGGGCAGCCATAAAGACAAACATGGTGTGGGATGCACAGGGATATGAAAAATATGATGGCTATGCATGGTACCGCTTTCGTTTTATGATGCCGGAAAGCTTAAGAACAAATTCTTTTTGGAAGGATTCACTGCGCATATTCTTGTCTAAAATTGATGATGTATGCGAAGTATACCTGAATGGTACAATGATCGGCAGGTCAGGCTCCTTCCCGGGAGAAAAACAGGGATACATTACTACCTGGAATAAAAAACAGGAATACCATATTTCAACCAATACCCCTTCCCTGCTCTGGGGCCGGGAAAATACTCTTGCTGTAAGGGTATATGACGGAGGCGGACTTGGCGGCATTTTTGGTGGAATGCCTTACGTAAGTATGTTAGACCTTATAGATGGCATTGAAATAAATAACAGCTCTCCTGTTCAGTTCCTTTCTGCAGGTAAAGCAAAAAAGGATATCTCGCTTGTTAACAGCTTCAATAAAAAAATTACAGGTACACTGCATTATTCTGTAGTTGACATTGAAAATGATAAAACAGAAAAAAGATCGGTGCCGGTAAATATCTTACCAAATGGTAAATTCAATTTTTCTATTCCCATCAGCCTTGCAGAAAGAAATAATATCCTCTATGAATTTGAAGAAAGTAATACCCATAAAACAATAAAACTTAACGAAACCATTCCATACATTTTAACACCAAGGCCACCAGCATCTCCAAAAATAAACGGCGCAAAAATATTTGGTGTCAGGCCCAACTCCCCCTTTCTTTTTAAAATTGCCGCAACAGGAAAAAAACCATTACAATACAGCGTTGAAAATTTACCCGAAGGATTAAAACTGGATGCCGCTACCGGAATCATAACGGGCAGCCTTAAAAAAAGGGGCGACTACAAAATGAATTTTGTTGTAAAGAACACAGCAGGCTCAGCTAAAAGAGAATTCACTGTAAAATGCGGTGACCTCCTCGCCCTTACGCCACCTATGGGCTGGAACAGCTGGAACTGCTGGGGTTTAAGTGTAAGCGATGAACGATTAAAAGCATCTGCACAGGCCATGATCGACAAAGGATTGATCGACCATGGCTGGACCTATATGAATATTGATGACGGCTGGGAATCGGAAACAAGAAATGCAAATGGAGAAATTCTTTCAAATAAAAAATTCCCCGACCTTAAAAAAACGGGTGACTGGCTGCATAGCAAGGGATTGAAATTTGGTATCTATTCTTCTCCCGGTGACAGAACCTGTGGCAACTACCTGGGCAGTTACCGGCATGAATTACAGGATGCAAGGTCTTATGCCGGATGGGGTGTTGATTATTTAAAATATGACTGGTGCAGTTATCAAACTGTTTATGTCGCCGAAAAAGATACCAGCCTTGCTGCATACATAAAACCATATGCCGTTATGGAGGCTGCTTTAAAAGAACAGGACCGTGACATTGTTTACAGTCTTTGCCAGTATGGAATGAAAAATGTTTGGGAATGGGGTTCATCAGTAAATGGTAACTGCTGGCGCACAACAGGTGATATTGAAGATACCTGGGAAAGTCTGGCTGGTATCGGCTTTAACCAAACGGTCCAATACCCCTATGCCGGGCCGGGAAGATGGAATGACCCGGATATGATGATCGTTGGACAGGTTGGCTGGGGCGATAATTTACACCCTACTAGGTTAACACCCGATGAGCAATATACACACGTTAGTTTGTGGTGCTTGTTGAGTGCTCCTTTGTTGATTGGCTGCGACCTCGCCAGGCTCGATGATTTTACATTGAATTTATTGACCAATGATGAAGTGATAGCAGTTGACCAGGATCCATTAGGTAAGCAGGCTAAGCAAATACAAAAAGCAAATGACTACCAGGTTTGGATAAAAGAGCTTGAAGATGGCAGTTATGCAATTGGAATATTTAATTTATCGGGTAAGGATGATGTTATCCGGTTTCACTGGAAAGACCTGGGTCTCAGCGACAATTATAAAGTGCGGGATCTGTGGCGGCAGAAAGACCTCGGAACTTTTAAAGGGATGTTTGCTACAAAGGTTGCATCACACGGCGTAACTTTGATAAAAGCAGAGAATGGAGGGATGAAGTAAGAAGGATGAAAGGACTTTACAAAATGAAAATTAATAAGTATGATCAAGTCTTTATTTGATTTGGATGTATTTAAACTTTCTTATTCATTTGCGATGGACATCTTTAATATTACCAGAAGCTTTCCGAAAGAAGAGAAATATTCCCTGACAGACCAGATAGTCAGGGCTTCGAGATCAGTTTCCGCTAATATTGCAGAAGGATTTGGCAGAAGAACTTATGAAAATGAATTTAAGAAACACCTGGTGTATGCCATGGGTTCGCTGGAAGAAACAAAGGTATGGTTGTTGTTTTCAAAGGACTGCCTTTATATTTCACCAGAAGCATATGAGACATTCTGTAAAAAATATGATGAGATCGGCTCTAGGTTATATAAATTATTTCAAAACTGGAAAACATTTTAAACCCATTTTAATCTTCTGACTTCAGACCTCATACCTCTGTCTTCAGACTTCTAACTTCAAATGACCAAGCTTTCTGTAAACATCAACAAACTCGCCACCCTGCGCAACAGCCGTGGTGGAAATAATCCTGATTTAATAAACTCAGCGAAAGACATTGAACGTTTTGGCGCTGACGGAATTACTGTCCACCCCCGCCCCGATGAAAGGCATATCCGTTATGCCGATGTATATGCGTTAAAAAAGATCGTGGCCACCGAATTCAATATCGAAGGGAATTGTACCGAGCAAAGTTTTGTTGACCTCGTGTTGGCGAATAAGCCAACCCAGGTAACGCTTGTTCCCGATGCAATTGGGCAGCTCACTTCCAACCATGGATGGAATACCATTGAACATGCGGTTTATTTAAAAGACATGATCGCTGTTTTTAAAAATGCCGGCATACGGGTTTCTATTTTTGTTGACCCGGTAATAGAAATGATCGAGGGTGCAAAAGTTACGGGTACCGACAGGATAGAGTTATATACAGAGGCCTATGCAAAGAATTATGCTTCCCGTAAAGCGGAGGCCATAGCACCATATATTATAGCTGCGCAAAAAGCCAATGAACTCGGGCTTGGAATTAATGCCGGCCATGACCTTGACCTCAACAACCTCGAATATTTTGCAGCGCATATACCCGGCTTGCTGGAAGTATCAATTGGTCATGCACTGGTATGCGATGCAATATACCTGGGACTTGAAAATACAGTGCAGCTATATAAGCGGCAACTGGGAAGAACAGGTATTTAAAAATAAGATGCGGGCATACGTTTTGTTTCCTTTAATAAAATTTCGTTTCTTTAATATAGATCACTGAGTTGAAAGGGCCGTGAACAAACCAGGTAAGGATTTGTTATATAGATTTGACTCCATAAACTATTACTACTAAATGAGCCCAACGAAGAAAAGTAGAATTAATATCACGTATATCTCTTTTTTAGTTTCTGCTGTTGTTATAGTGGTGCTTACGTTCGTATCGTTCCAACTCTTTAATAAGCAAAAAAACGCCACCGACCTGGTGACCCACACTTTTTTAGTAAAATTAAAAATAGAAGAGGTCATTAGCGTTTTAAATGAAGCAGAGAGCGGGCAGCGGGGCTATCTTTTAACTGATGACACGGCCTTCCTCGAACCTTATAAAAATGCCGAAGATAAATTCAATAAAAGTATTTCAGAGCTAAACGCCCTGGTCTCGGACAACCCCGAGCAGGTAAAAAATATAGAAGAACTGAAGCACCTGACAGAAAACCGTTTTTCTTTTTTGAAAGCCGGCCTGGCCATGATCAGGAATAAGACCAAAGTAGAGCTTGTACCCATTTTAACGAACGGGAGAAAGTCAATGATTGAAATACGTAACCATACCCGGCTAATTGCGGATAATGAAGACAAATACCTAAATGAACGTGTTAAAGATAAGCTACAGGCAGACAAATGGACCTCTATTTACATCCTCGTGTTTTCTATGCTCTCTTTTGCCGTGCTTCTTTTCTCTTTCTTCAGGTTAAGAAACGAGAATATCAAACGAACGCTGGCTGAGATCAATACAGAATTGCTGGAAAAAAAGATAAGTGAACGTACTGCAGAGATCGCCGAGATCAACAAACAACTCACAGCTCAGAATTATTTACTGGAAAATAAAAATGAAGAACTGAACTCCTTTACTTTTATCGCAAGCCATGACCTTAAGGAGCCCCTGCGCAAGATAGAGATGTTCACCTCCAGGATCAAACAGACAGAAATACAGCATTTTTCCCCAAAAAGCAAAGAGTATTTTGATGGCATTTTGAATGCATCGGCAAGGATGCAAAATCTTATAGAAGCAGTATTATCATACGCACAAACAAATACCAGTACCCATCATTTTAAACAAACGGACCTGAACGAAACGCTTAAGCAGGCAACGGAAACACTTAATGAAAGGATAATCAGCAGCGGGGCCGTCATTAATACTTCAAGCCTGCCAAAACTTTATGCTGTACCCGAACAACTGGAACAACTGTTCACCAATCTTATAAGCAATTCACTAAAATATTCCAAGCCAGAAACGCCTCCTGTAATAACGATCAAGGCGGAGAAAATGTACGATAAACCCCGTGAAGGATACGCTAATAATATCCTGTGGAAAATAGTTTTTACGGATAACGGCATCGGGTTTGACGATAAATATAAGGATAAGATATTCGAGATATTCCAGCGCCTGCATGGCAAAACAGAGTATGAAGGCACAGGCGTGGGACTTGCCATTTGTAAAAAGATTGTAGAAAATCATAACGGGCATATATCAGCGATATCCATCATAGGAAAAGGTTCGAGTTTTTTTATTATATTACCGGAGAATTATCACTCAAAATAAAATCCGAAAGCTTAGAAATGATAAAAAGGTCCAAAATACTAATTGTAGATGATGATAAGGATGACCAGTCTTTTTTGTGCGATGTTATTGCTGAGTTATATCCTGCCTTTAAGTGTAATACTGCAAACAATGGCCAGGAGGCCCTGGAATATATTGCAGCAGACCCTCCACCGCCGGACCTTATTTTTTTAGACCTGAATATGCCCGTACTTAACGGCTTTGAATTTCTGCGGGATTATAAAAACATTTATGACCTGGAGAAGACCAGGGTGATCATTTACTCTACTTCTTCCAATCCAAGGGACAAGGAGATAACGAAGAATTTAGGCGCTTCTGATTATATTGTTAAAATGGCTGACTATGACAAACTGAGGACCAGACTAAAAGAAGTTGTTCATGAATATTTCCAATAAATAAAAATCACCGCAACAGCTTCGCCAGTTTTCTTTCCAGCGCCGCTCCCCTTAAATTTTTGCCAACTACTTTTCCCTGGGGATCCAGTAAAAAGTTTTGGGGAATACTGCCGATCTGGAATTGTTGTGCCACAGCATTTTGCCATCCCTGCAGGTCACTAACATGTGTCCAGGTTAACCCATCCATATATATGGCGTCGATCCAGTTTGGCTTTGCTTTATCCAGTGAAACACCAAGCACGGTGAAATTCTTTGCTTTGTATTTATTAAATGCAGCTACAAGATTCGGATTCTCCTGGCGGCACGGACCACACCAACTTGCCCAAAAATCAACCAATACATATTTACCCCGTAATGAAGACAGCTTTACAGGAATACCGGAGGTATCGGGTTGCGAAAAATCAGCCAGCACGCTACCTGTTCCATTATTTTTGCCTTCTGTAATTAACTGCACAACATACATCCCCATTGCCGAGATCTTTACCGCGGGGGTTAATGAATTATATAACTCTTCTGTTTTAAAAGGATCATCTGCAATACGGCTAAACCTGATTATTGCGAGCGGCGTGATGTAAGAGTCGGAATGCTTTGCAACAAAATCCTTTAACACACCCATTGCCTTAGCTGTAGTTATTGAATCATATTCTCCTGCCTCAGCAAATACCGACTGGTATGGCTCCAATGAAGTGTTGAACTTTTCAAAATCAGCATGGGACCTTGAACCGGTGACCTTTGCTTTATCAGCAGTTTCTTTTACGCCCGTGATCTTTACAACACTATTATCCAAAAAGAGGGTAATGTATGGAGGTTGCTTATTAAATAAGATGATCTTAAAGTCCGGGACTTCTGTTCTTCCTTTGAATGAGAATTTATTTGCCTTTATCGTAGTCTCTGTTTCAGGTGCGCCGGTCTGGCCATTTAATAATGCTACTGTTGTTCCGTCAGGGAAGCCCTTTATTTCGCCGTTGATAACAAACCCCTCTGCGGGTTTTGCCGCTACCGTAGTTTTTGCCTTAGGTTTGGCTTTCTGTTTAACCTGGGCAAATGTAAAAACCGGAAATGCTGCAAATAAAAAAAGGAATAGGCAAGGTTTTTTCATCATTTCAATTTAAGTGATGCAATTTACTGAGTTTTGGGCAGATTGGATTAACCCATCACGGCATTTAAGAATTCTTTAGTAGCTTTTTTAATATCGGGGGAATTTTTTAACACATTGATATAAGCAGAGCCGATTATGACACCGTTGCTATACTTACAGGCTGCCACGAATGTCTCTTTATCCTTAATACCAAAGCCTACCAAAACCGGGTTCTTAAGATCCATATTCCCTAATTTTTTAAAATAGCCCTGCTGTTCTTCAATCGCTTTATTTCCCCGGGGATGTTGTGTCGTTCCGGTTGTAGAGGAAGATGAAACAGCGTATAGGAAGCCGCTGCTGAGGCTGTCAATTTTTCTTACCCGGTCTTCACTGGTTTCGGGTGTAACGAGAAAAATAAATTTCAGATCATTGTTTTTAAAGTATTCCAGGTATTCTGTTTCGAACTCGTGCATGGGCAGGTCGGGCAGGATAATTCCATCTATCCCGGCCTTTGCTGCATCATCACAAAATTTTTCCATTCCGTATTGCAGAACGGGATTCATATACCCCATTAAAATAACAGGAACATGAATGCTGCTCCGCATATCTTTCAATTGCTCAAAAAGTAAAGGGATGCTCATCCCGTTTGCGAGTGCAGCCATATTACTTTGCTGGATGACGGGACCATCGGCAAGCGGGTCACTGTAAGGCATGCCCAGTTCAATGATATCAACAGCATTGTCCTGCAATGCCTGCATTACTTCAATTGTTGAATGCAGCCTCGGGTAACCGGCAGTACAGTAAACATTCAGTACATTTTTACGCTTTTGGGAAAAAAGTTTATCTATCCTATTAACCTCACCCCCAGCCCCTCTCCTTAAGGAGAGGGGAGTTTTATAGCCCATGATCTCATCTCCCTTTTTATTTTTTTCAGAAGTTGACCCTTCAGCTTCATCAGGCAAATATTCTAATACCACCAGATCATTTTCTTCAACCCAATCTTCAATTTTTTTTAAGACCTGCTTTATTTTATTTTCTATTTCATTATTAGAAAACCTTAAAACCGTTATGCCGTTTTCATTCAGATTTTTTGTTCTTGCTTCATCATATGCCGCAACCTCGGGATCATTATGAATGCCCCCATCAACCTCAATTGCTAATTTCATTTTGTGACAATAAAAATCAAGAATATAGTTATCAAAAGCATGCTGTCGCCTGAATTTTAAATTACATAACTGGCTATTACGTAATACTTCCCATAATTTTTTCTCGGCTCCTGTATGCCCCTTACGTAAATACCTTGCATTCTCATAGGCTGATGCCTTAGAGTTTTTATGAAGGTTATCGTTATATTCTGTCATGCTTAATAATTAAAAAACAGCTTAAAGAATTAGGGTCTTAAGCCCCTCTCCTGCAGGAGAGGGGTTGGGGTGAGGTTTATTTTTGTGCAGACCCAATAGTAATCCCCTGCCCGTCTAAAATGATATGATGATATTTTGGCTTGGCATCTATATCGAGTATTAAATTATAGTGAGCCTGTTCTTTTGTTGTTGTTTTAGGAAAACTTACAATAATACTGTCACCCTTTCTTTCAACTGAATAATTCTTTCCATCAAAGTCACCATCCATGCAGCAAAGAAATTCATACCGTTCACCATTAATGTTCGAGATCATTTTAACCGGTGGTTGCAAAAGAAGGCATTTGCCAAGCTTCTCAAATTTCAGTTTATGATTAATAAATGAGTCGCTGCACGAAAAAAGGAAAACGCAGTAAATGATAATGAATGTGTATCTCATAATTCTATATGGTTAAATAAATAAAAATACATTAATGAATCAGGGTCTCACGTCCCTCTCCTCAAGGAGAGGGGTTGGGGTGAGGTTATAAAAATTTCATGTACGTTTCCAGGTCCTTATCCCCTCTCCCGCTAAGACAAATCACTACCACATCTTCTTTATTGAATTGAATTTTATTCAAAGCAAATAAAGCATGTGCACTTTCCAGTGCCGGGATGATGCCTTCGAGTTTCGCCAGTTCAAAAGCTGCATTTAAAGCTTCTTCATCAGTGGCGCTCATGAATATTGCCCGCCCCGTTTCAAATAAGTGGGCATGCAGGGGGCCAATACCCGGGTAGTCTAATCCTGCCGAAATGCTGTGTGGCTCTGTCACCTGGCCATCTTCGGTTTGCATCAGTAAACTTTTACTGCCGTGTAAAATACCTGGCCTGCCCAATTGCGTTGTTGCGGCGCTCTTACCACTATCTATACCACAACCGGCAGCTTCCACTGCGATAAGTTTTACCTGCTCATCATCCAAATAATGATAAAAAGCACCTGCAGCATTACTGCCACCACCAACGCAGGCAATAACATGTGTTGGAAATTCCGTTCCTGTTCTTTGCAATAATTGTTTTCTTATCTCTTCACTGATCACGCTTTGAAATCTTGCCACCATATCCGGGTAAGGGTGCGGACCAACCACCGAACCAATGATATAATGTGTATCACCAGGATTATTTATCCAGTCACGTATGGCTTCATTGGTTGCATCTTTTAAAGTTTTACTCCCACTCACCACTGGCACAACCCTTGCGCCAAGCATCTTCATCCTTGCTACGTTAGGCGCCTGTCGCTCCATGTCTTTTTCTCCCATGTAAACAATGCATTCTAATCCTTTCAACGCACACACGGTTGCCGTTGCCACACCATGCTGACCTGCACCTGTTTCTGCAATGATCCTTTTTTTACCCAGGCGTTGTGCAAGCAATACCTGCCCGATGGTATTATTTATTTTGTGGGCGCCGGTATGACAGAGGTCCTCTCTTTTTAAAAAAATATTAGTATTGTATTTATCAGCCAGCCGTTCAGCATAAAAAAGCGGAGTGGGCCTTCCTGCATAATCCCTGAGCAATTGCAAAAATTCTTTTTGAAAACCTTCTTCATAAATAATTTGCAAATACATATCCTGCAGCTCCTTCACATTAGGATATAGCATCTCGGGGATAAAGGCACCCCCGAAATTTCCATAATAACCGTATTCATTTACGTTGAACTTCATTTTATTTTTATTTTTCACGCAAAGTGGCAAAGGAGCGAAGCCCGCAAAAGATAGCACGTAACCTTGGCGTCTTTGTACTTACTTTGCAGCTTTGCGTGAAATTTACAAGATCAACTGCAAAAACTTCAAATCCAGCCACCGCTCAAACTTAAATCCCACTTCTTTAAAATGCGCCACTTCCACAAATCCAAAGCTTTTGTGCAGGTGCAGGCTCACTTCATTTCCTGCGTCAATACCTGCTATAATGGTGTGCATTTTTAATTCCTTTGCCGCTTCTATTATTGGCGGCATCAGTAGTTTACCAATACCCCTTCCTCTTGCATGGGCAGCAACATGTACGGTATTCTCAACTGAGAATTTATAGGCCGTTGGCACACGGAAGGGTCCGATGGTACTCATTCCAAAAATGATCCCGTCTTCCTCTGCAACAAATATGGGAAAGCCCTGTTGCTTTCTTTCATCAAACCAGGCTTTGCGCATTTCAAGGGTATGCGGCTCATAATAATAAACCGCGGTTGTATTTTTTATGATATCGTTGTAGATATCCAGCACCTGTGGCAGATCATTTTCCGTTGCATGTCTTACCGCTATCATACGAAGTTTAATTTATTTCTTTAATGCCTGCCTGAACTGCAGCAATAAAGCCATATCCTTTATACCCGGTTCTTTTTCAAACCTGCTGTTAATATCAATGGCATAAAAATCCGGGTGTTTGAATGCCTTGACCCTTACGGCATCTTCCAAAGCAATACCGCCACTCAAAAAGAATGGCTTTTCAATTTTGGCTTTGGTTATGATCTTCCAGTCAAATTGTTTTCCTGTGCCGCCGCCAATACCATCAGCCCCTGCAGTATCAAACAAATAATAATCACAAACGGCATCATAGTCGGCCACCAGCTCATCAATACTTTCATCGCCATTAAGACTGAATGCTTTTATCACTTCCACTTCGCTGCTGAGGTCTTCGCACATTTCAGGCGTTTCATTGCCATGGAGCTGCACCACGTCAAGGCCATAGTCATCAATGGCATCCAGCACATCGATCATCTCGGGATTTTTAAACACGCCCACTTTCTTCAGGTCAAAATCAGAATTCTTAAGGTCGTCTTTTGCGATCTTATCGCCCATATACCTTGGCGAAGCTTTATCAAAGATGAGTCCTGCAAAGTCAATATCAAGCCCGTCTAACTGTTGTAATTGTTTCAGTTGTGTAATGCCGCAAACTTTAATGTTCATATTATGGTTGTTTTAATTTTTGTACAAATTGTTTAAATGCCCCGCCCGGATCTTCTGTCTTCATGAATTTTTCCCCCATCAAAAATCCTTTGAACCCCGCATCTTTAAAGATCTTTATCGTTTCCACATTATCGATCCCGCTCTCGGCGATCTTTATTTTACCCGCAGGTATCTTTTTACTCAATTCAATGGACCGGTTTATATCCACAATAAAAGTTTTCAGGTTCCTGTTATTTACTCCAATAAGGTCAGCATCATCACATATATGTTGCAGTTCCTCTTCATTGTGTATCTCAAGCAACACTTCCAGTTGTAAATTTTTCGCACACAAAGCTAAGTCTTTCACCCTCCCCGGCGTTAAACAGGCAGCGACGAGTAAAATAACATCGGCGCCCATTGCTTTAGCCTCAGTGACCTGGTATTCATCAATGATAAAATCTTTACGGAGAATAGGAACTTGGTTTATCCTTGCTTTACGCAGATCCCGGGCCGAACCCCCAAAAAATTCCGTATCTGTTAATACCGATAAGCAGGAAGCACCATTATCAGCATAAGCTTTAGTTACTTCTTCCACATCAGCCCTGTCATTTATTATTCCTTTACTCGGCGACCTTCTTTTGAATTCTGCAATGATGCCTGTCTTTGTTTCATCGAGTAAGAACTGCTTTAAAGAAAAAGTATCCCGGTTAAAGAATTCATTTTGCTTTAATTCATCAATAGAAATATTCTTTTTATTTTTTTCTATTTCTGTCCTTTTGTATTCAATTATTTTATCTAAAATATTCATTGCAGGGATGCCCCTAAATCCCCTAAAGGGGACCTTGGAACATTATTTTTTAAAAGTTTTTAAATATTTAGACATTATGCCCTAAGATTAAAAAAGATCTTTAAATATTTGAACTGCTTAAAGCCCCCTTAAGGGGGTTTGGGGACAAAGTTTTTGTAATGACTGGTATGCCATCCCGCTCTCTAAACTCTCCACTGACAATTGATAACATTCTTCATAATCGTTATACTTACCTGTACATTTTAATGCCATCGCCGAATTGGCCAGCACAACTGCATTCTGTGCCCAGGATCCTTCGCCCTTCAGAATCGAGAGAAATATCTTAGCCCCTTCTTCTACAGAATTACCGCCGTAAATGTCAACCGGGTTTACCGTACGTTTGCTCAGGTCTTCTGCGCTGTATATCTTTTCTCCTTCATTTGTAATAACCTTGGTATCTCCTGTTAAAGAGATCTCATCGTAGCCATCCAGGCCATGAATAATGGTAAAGGAGCTGTTGCCCTGCTGCAACAAATAATTATAGATCCTCGCCATCTCCAGGTTATAAACGCCAACCAACTGGTATTTTGGAGATGCAGGATTTACCATTGGTCCCAGCATGTTAAAAAAAGTTCGTACGCCAAGGTTTTTTCTTATCGGTCCAACAACTTTTAATGCAGGATGAAATAAAGGTGCATGCAAAAAACAAAGATTAGCTTCTTCCAGTTCTCTTTTCAACGCATCGCTGTCTGCCTTAAACTTATATCCCAGTTGTTCCATCACATTACTCGAGCCACTGATAGATGATGCGCCATAGTTGCCGTGCTTGGCAACCTTATTGCCTGTGCCTGCTACAATAAAACAACTCAGTGTAGATATATTGAATGTATTTTTTCCGTCGCCGCCTGTACCCACGATATCCATTACTTCGTGGCCTCCCAGGTCAACCGGCACACACAATGCCAGCAACGCATCCCGGAAGCCCTGCAACTCATCAATGGTAATACTTCTCATCAGGTACACGGTAATAAATGCAGCGATCTCTGCATCACTGTATATATTCCTTGAAATATTATACAGCACTTCCTTAGCCTGCTCTCTCGAAAGGCTTTTATGCTCGAATAAATAGTTTAATATCTTTTTCATTGTCTGAACTATGATTCATTTGATTGGTGTGATTATTCTGAAATATGATTAGTTTAAATGCCATGATTTTTATGAACCTAATCATTGCGATCATTTAATCATAAAAATCATAGTTCAGACTGCCAACCAATTTCTCAATATTTTTTCTCCATCCGGAGTCAGCACACTCTCCGGATGAAACTGAACCCCCTGCACATCAAATTGTTTATGCTGCAAGCCCATGATATATCCATGCTCATCTCTCGCCGTCACTTCAAGAGCATCCGGAAAATTATCATCACTAACTATCCAGCTATGGTACCGGCCAGCTGGCAGTGGATTGGGTAGCCCATGCAATATTTGTGAACCGGTTTTTAGTATCCTTACCGGCGTTGCCACACCATGGTAAACGGTATCGAGATTTATTAATGTACCACCAAAAGCCTCGCCAATTGCCTGGTGTCCCAAACACACACCTAAAATTGATTTGGAAGAAGCATATTCCTTTATCAATGGCAACAACAGGCCTGCTTCCGCAGGAATGCCGGGACCGGGTGATAAAATGATCTTATCATAAATTGCAACATCAGCCAAAGCAATCTGATCATTCCTGTACACATCAACTTTTTCTCCTGTGATCTTTTCTACAAGATGCACGAGGTTGTAGGTGAATGAATCGTAATTATCGAATACCAATATTTTCATGGTTTGAAGTTAATAGTTAATGGTTCATAGTTCATGGTTAGGAGTTCAAGTTTGCAGGCCCCTGCTATGAACCATGAACCATCAACCATGAACCATCAACCAACTAAATATCCTGTGCCATCAATACAGCCTGCTTCAACGCATTCAACTTATTATTCACCTCTTCCAATTCACTTTCCGGCACACTTGCAGCTACTACCCCCGCCCCTGCCTGGTAAATGAGTGTATTGTTCCTGCTTAAAAATGTACGTATCATGATGGCGTGATTGATGCTGTTGTCGAAACCAATAAAGCCGATCGCTCCGCCGTAATAACTCCTGTCCGTTGTTTCATACTCATTAATAAGCTGCATCGCTTTGAATTTTGGTGCACCGCTCAATGTGCCCGCCGGGAAGGTCGTCGCCAATAATTTAAAGGGGTTCACTTCCGGCCCAACCTTACCCGTTACCTCGCTCACCAAATGAATAACATGGCTGTAATAATTTATTTTTTTATACTGCGTTACTTCCACTTCACTGCACATACGGCTAAGGTCATTTCTTGCCAGGTCAACCAGCATCACATGCTCCGCATTTTCCTTTTCATCATTCTCCAGTTTTATTGCCAGCGTTTTGTCCTGTTCATCATCACCCGTTCTTTTAAAGGTACCGGCAATGGGATGAACAATGGCCTTCCCTTTTTCCACTATGAGCTGGCTTTCGGGTGATGAGCCCATCAGTTTATAATCACCATAATCAAAATAAAATAAATAGGGACTGGGGTTAATACTTCGCAAAGCCCGGTAAACATTGAACTCATCGCCGGTGAACTTCTGTTCAAACCTCCTGCTGAGTACGATCTGGAACACATCGCCGCGGTGACAACCGGTAATCCCTTTCTTCACCATCTCCATGTATTCCCCATCTGTGATGTTGGATGCTTCTTCTCCCCTGCTTTTAAATGGAAATCCCGGAACATCTTTACTCCTGATCAAACTTTCAATAACTGCAATTTCACTTTCTATTCCGGGTATATGGTTTTCGCAAATGAACAATTCGTCTTTAAAATGATTGATGGCGATCACGTATTGGTAGAGACGATAGCGCATTAGGGGGATCTCAGTGGTCGATGGACTGTTATGCGTGGTCTTTATTGAATCGAAGAATTGCACCGCATCATAGCTTGTATAGCCAAACAAGCCCTGCGCAACATTCACCGGTTTTGATGCGGCTTCTTTTATTTCAAAACGCTGCATGAATTCCCAAAGCAATTGTGGTACAGCAACAGGATCAGTAATTTTAATTCGCTCAGCAGTTTGTCCAGGCAGCTTAAATTCAATAGCAGAAGGATTACTTATTTCTATGCCCGCAATGGCATTGATACCAATAAAGGAATAACTGTTTTCCCCCGCATGAAAATCTGTGCTCTCCAGTAAAATAGTATCCCTGAACCGGTCACGCAGCCGCAGGTAGATGCCAACAGGTGTGTAAACATCTGCAAGTATTTTTGAAAAACTGGTATGTATTTCTATTTTCTTCATTGCTTATTGTCTGAACGGGGCATCAAAAAACCCCAACACATCGTGTCGGGGCTTCGTACTTATTTTAGTTACATTTAATAACAGCACAGCGACACGTCAATCTTTTGACTGCCACCACCAACCATTGTTATTTGTATTGATCATTTTCATTTCTATTGCAAATATGTACACAAATTGCCTAATAAAAAAAACTATTTAGTAAATTGAATAAATTTTACCAAATGCTGATACAACAAAAGCAGGAAGGCAATAAAGGCTCGTTTTATGTGGAGGATGGTGGAAATGTCCTGGCCGAAATGACCTATTCCATGACGGGCAGCGACCTGATGATCATTAACCATACCGAAGTAGCTGATGAATTAAGGGGCAGGAACGTGGGCTACCAGCTGGTGAATGCGGCAGTTGAATATGCCCGGGCCGGTAATATCAAAATAATCCCGCTTTGTCCCTTTGCCAAATCGGTTTTTGTAAAAAAGTCAGCGGAATTTGGGGACGTGCTTAGAACTAATTAAGTAACTTCATTAAAATAAAAAGAACTTGAATCTTATCGTATTTGGCGCCACCGGCATGGTAGGCAAACAACTGGTGCAGCAGGGCCTGTTCAAAGGCCATCATGTAAGCGCATTTGGAAGAAATGTATACACCACCGATTTTTTACAAACGGAAAACCTGCAACTGGTGCAGGGTGCCTTATTTGATGAAGGCGAAGTATTTAAAGCCATTAAAGGTTGCGACGCCGTGCTCTCTTCCCTGGGTGGCGGATCTGACGGTAGTGACAAAACCCGGACACTGGGGATGAAGAACATCATTGCCCAGATGAAAAAAGCCGGGATCAAAAGGATCATTGCGATCGGCAACCGCGGCGTATTGCAGGCCAGTGAAGAAAAAATGATCATCGATACTGAAGACTATCCACCCGAATTCATTGCTGTTGGCAGGGAACACGTGAAGGCTTATGAACTTTTAAAAGACAGCGGACTTGACTGGACATTTGTTTGTCCGCCTGATATCATAAATGCAGGCCCCACCGGTGAATATACCACCCGGGCCGAATACCCCGTTGATTCCGATAATGAACGCGTCAATGCAGGCGACCTTGCAATGTTCATGCTGAATGAACTGGAGAAGAATGAATTTGTACAGAAAAGAGTAGGAATTAGTAATTAGTCATTACAGGAATTGGGGATTTGGAATTTGGTGGCAGCTTTTCTATAACAACCTTTCTAAAATTATTTATGGATCACTAATGATGAGGAAGAAAAAAAGATGAAGTGCTTAATTACAAAAATTGATTTATAAACTACTGCCCGGCCTCCCTCTCTTTCAGGAGAGGGAATGAGGGTGAGGTAACAAAAATAAAAAACTACATTATGAGAAAGATCTTTTTTATTGCCCTGCTTTTTTTCTGTAGCAATCTATTTGCACAGGATGCCATCGAATACCAGGCACCTCCAAAAGAGATCTATGACCTGGTAATGGCAAAACCAACACCGGGAATTAGTTTCGACAGCAAGGGACAATACATGCTCGTGCTTGACCGAAGCAGTATGCCATCCGTTGAAGACCTTGCCCAACCCGAGCTTCGCATTGCAGGGCTAAGGATAAATCCAAATAATTTTGGCCCGAGCAGGAGCGCTTATACTACCGATATTACCCTTAAAGAAGTAACTACGGGGAAAGAATTCCCTGTTACCGGCTTACCTGCAAACCTAAAAGCGGGTAACCTGCGCTGGAGCCCCAATGAAGACAAAGTGGCTTTCACCAATACTACCAACAACAGCGTTGATATTTATGTTATTGATGTTAAAAGCCATAAGGCAACAAAGGTTAACAAGTCTGCAGTGAATCTCGTTTTAAATGCTGCCTTCAACTGGATCGATAATAACAGTTTGCTTTATGCTTCGGTAAGCAAGCCTTTAAGCATGGCACCCAAAAAACCATTGGCGCCAAAAGGACCGGTGGTACAACAGAACCTGGGTAAGGTTGCCGCAAGCCCTACTTTCCAGGACCTCATCAAATCTCCTTTTGATGAAACACAGTTTGAATTTTATGCAACCACGCAATTAGTAAAGAATACCAACGGAAGTGAAATAAAAATTGGCAGCCCGGCTATTTACAGCAGCGTGGATGTTTCGCCTGATAAAAAATATTTGCTGATCGAAAGGATCGATAAACCTTTTTCTTATTTGGTTACGGCAGGTGGATTTAATTCCACCATGATAATAACAGACATGAATGCGAATACCATTAAAGTTTTGGCAAAATTACCGAGCAGTGAACTTGCGCCAAGAGGCAACGATAATGTGCTGAATGCACCCCGTGGATATAACTGGCTTGATAATTCACCCGCAACTGTGCTGTGGATCGAGCCACTGGACAGCGGGATGATAAAAAATAAAATGGATTACCACGACGCAGCTTATGTGTTGGCTTCACCTTTTACCGGCACGGCAAAAGAGCTGGTAAAAACTCCGGAACGGATGTACGGCGTAACTGATATTAGTACTGACCTGTATTTTGTTACCGAAGGCTCAAGGGCAAAGCACCGCACAAAAATGAGTAAGCTCAATGGAAGCGGTAAAATGGAAATACTGTTTGACCGCAGCACCGATGATGCTTATACCGACCCGGGCTCACCCATGTCTGAAAAAAATAAATATGGCCGCAATGTTCCAAAGATCATTAACGGCTCACAACTGGTAATGCGTGGCAACGGCGCTTCTCCAAAAGGTGACCTGCCTTTTTTAAACAGCTTTGACATCAACACAAAAGAAACCAAACAGCTCTGGCGCTGCGAAGAACCTTATTACGAGACCGTGACCGATGTGCTGGATTATGATAAGATGATCATTGTTACCAACAAGCAAAGCCAGGATGATCCGCCGAATTATTATTTACGTGATATAAAAAATAATTCGGCGGATCCCATCACCAATTTTGCTGATCCACAACCCGGCCTGCGTGGCATTACCAAACAAAAAATCACTTATAAAAGAAAAGATGGTGTTGACCTTGCTGCAGACCTTTATCTTCCCAAAGGTTATGATGCAAAGAAAGATGGTCCGCTGCCGGTGATGATGTGGGCATACCCACGTGAATTTAAAAGCGCCGCTGATGCCGCACAATTAAGGGGCAGCAAATATACTTTTACAAGGGTTGGTTACGGCTCTATTGTTTTTTGGGCAACGCAGGGTTATGCCATTATGGATAACACCGAGTTCCCCATTGTTGGCGAAGGCGATAAGCAACCCAACGATAATTTTGTTGAGCAGCTAACCTGGAGCGCTGAAGCAGCCATCAATAAAGTTGCAGACATGGGTGTTGGTGACCGCAACCGTGTTGCTGTTGGCGGCCATAGCTATGGTGCTTTCATGACAGCAAACCTGGTAGCACATACCAATTTATTTAAAGCAGGCATTGCACGCAGCGGCGCTTATAACCGTACACTCACGCCTTTCGGTTTTCAAAATGAAGAGCGCACTTACTGGCAGGCCCCTGAAGTTTATTCTTCAATGAGCCCATTTAGCTATGCTGATAAAATAAAAACCCCCTTGCTGATGATACACGGTGAGGCCGATAATAACCCCGGCACCTTCCCTATTCAAAGTGAGCGACTGTACAATGCCATAAAGGGCCACGGAGGTACAGTTCGTTTTGTGCAACTGCCCTTCGAAAGCCATGGCTACGCGGCAAAGGAAAATATACTGCATATGCTTTGGGAGCAAAATCAGTGGCTGAATAAGTATGTGAAGAACCCGGGTTCGCCGTATGTGAAATAAGAGATTGTTTGAACGGGGATTTGGGCGGATTGAAAAGATTTAAAGGATTTGTATTTAATAATCAGATAAATCCTTTTAATCCACCAAAATCATAGTTCAGACAAAATTTGATATTAAAAAACATCATTTAAAGCAAAGCATATGACCAAGACAATTATTATCGCAGCTACAATTATTATTTTATCTGCCTGCAACGAAAAAGCAATTGATACCAAAGCCGAAGGCGAGACGCTGATGCAAACCAGTCGGGAGTGGTCAAAGCTGGCTGCGGCAGGCGATGTCGAAAAAACCTTGAGTTACTGGACTGAAGATGCTGTGCTCTATGATGTCAGCCATCCCACATTCAAGGGCAAGGCCGCCATCCGCAAAATGGTGGAAGAGAGTATGAAGATCCCCGGCTTTAAGATCAGCTGGGAACCAAAGGAAGCAGTGATTTCCAAAAGCGGGGATATGGGTTATCTCCACGAAGAATCTGTCATCAACATTGCAGACTCCACCGGCAAAACAATTACCATGCACTTTAATGGCGTATCGATCTGGAAAAAACAGGAAGATGGCAGCTGGAAAAATGTAGTGGAGAGTATGGTCCCGGTAGCATCCAATCAATAATAAAATTTGATTACATTTATAGTACAAAGGCTGGTTTAATACCGGCCTTTGTTTTTCATGGCAGCATCGTGCAGCCTGCCCTGAGGAACGAAGGGTCGCAATCCTTTCATCGGTATACCATTGGGGAGCTTTTATTTAATTTCGAATCCCCTCTCCGCAATTTACTTTTTCCTCATTATCCTCTTCCTGTGCTGCGTCCCCCATTTATACAATTCATCCACCACCTTATCCAGGGATACGCCATAATCGGTAAGAGAATACTCCACCACCACAGGAACAGCATCATACACGGTACGCTTTACCAATTGATTCATTTCAAGCTCGCGGAGTTCCTTCGACAACATCCTGTCGGTTATTTTCGGGATGTCCTTTGTCATTTCTTTAAACCGCTTGTTGCCAAACGACAGGGAGATGATAATGGGCAGTTTCCATTTGCCGTTCAATACATTTAATGCATCTGTCACAGGAAGCAACATGCCCATACACTTGCTGTGGTCGTGTGATCCTTTTGTTTTCATTGTATAAAGTTTGTGTCGCTATACCGGAGTATAGTGCTATACTTTTGTATAGTACTTACTAATGTATAGCAAATGTACATAACTTTGCTTTTTAAACAAAAAAGAAAATGAAAAAGAATAAAATTATTTATTGGAGCAGCACGGTTATCATCGCGTTACTCATGCTTTTCAGTGCTTACAGTTATCTTACCAGTGAAGCAGTAAAAGGGGCCTTTGTCCATTTGGGCTTCCCCTCCTATTTCAGGATCGAGTTAGCCATGGCCAAATTATTGGGCGCTGTTATCCTGCTCATCCCTTTTGTGCCTGCTGCTTTTAAACAGTTTGCCTATGGTGGCTTTGCCATCACCTTTATTTCGGCAGCCATTGCCCATATTGCTGCCGGGGATGCGGCTTCACATGCCGTTATGCCCCTGGTCTTTTTGGGAATTCTTGGGGTCTCCTGGTTCTACCACAATAAAACAATTAACCGGGCCGTCCCTGCTTAAACAAAAATTTATTATTTTAATAAGCCATGGGAACATGGCAGTCCATAAAAATTATAAAAATGAAAAAGAAAATCAGTTTCTCAACACAGGGTCAAAGAGCCGACATCGGGCATATAACTATTTACCGAATGTTACCCAACAGGTATGCTGACGCAGTAGGCCCATTCGTATTTCTTGACCATATTGCGCCTGTTAAGCATGCCGCTGACGAACCCATTCAAAAAAAAGGGAATGGTGCACATCCGCACAGGGGCATTGCAACTTTAACTTATCTTCTTAAAGGCGAAGAAGAACATTTTGACAGTAAAGGAAATTACGGGAAAGTGAATTCAGGGGGAATACAATGGATGAAAGCAGGTAACGGAATTGTTCATGATGGAAATTTTAATGTTGATCCTCAAACAAACGACCTGCTCACGCACGGTTTCCAGTTTTGGATCAATCTTCCTTCCCGGCATAAGGCGGAACCACCGCAACATCTTGCCATACAGGCCAGCGAGGTTCCGCAGCAAAAGTTAAGCGATGAAAGAGGATGGATCAAAGTAATTGTGGGTGAATATGAAAAACTGGTCTCAAAGATCCCCGGTTACTCAAAGCAGTTTATATATCATATTCACCTGGAAGAAGGAAAACAATTTTCCATTGTTACAGAAAAGGGAATGGAATATGCGACCCTCCTCCCGGAACATAATGCTGTGATCAACGACACGGAATTCACGGCAGGCGAATTTGTTGAATTTGACAGGGACGGCGGAACAATTGAGATCAAAAACCCCGCCTCAGGCGGGGCCATTGACATTATTATATTTGGCGGAGAAAGATATACTGAACCTATTGTAGCCAAAGGTCCCTTCGTGATGAATAGCCAGCAGGAAATAGCCCAGGCTTACAAAGATTTTCACGATGGCAAATACGGTGAGGTCAATTTCAGTTAACCTGTTAATATGATCCAGGGCTAAGCGTTGTTCTTTGTATAACAGGCCTCCTTCTTTACCGACAGGGTGTAGAATTTTTATTACAAATTGTAAATGGGCTAATAATTTATAATATAACCCGTTTTACACTACTTCTATTATTAACATAACCCTGTACTAATGAAAAACTTTACATCCAGTCTTAAAAAGATCATGCTTACTTTTTGTTTACAATTATTAATTGTTGTTGGCTTTACACAGGTGCCGGTTGTTTCCGGTGGTGCAGGGCAGACAAATGCAGATCCTCATGATGGGGCCAATGGCGGAGCTGCAACCGGCTTAGGTTGTGGTGGTGGCGGTGCTAATTATTATGGTGGTAATGGTGGTGATGGAATGTATGGAGGTGGGGGTGGTGGTGCAGCCGGATTCGGTGCAATAAACATGATCGGCGGTGCTGGTGGGCAGGGCGTATTGGTGGTTGCTTTTTATAATGGTGTAACATTTTTGAACAGTACAGTATATAATAGTGGCACATCGCTGGTTATTGGGCCGGTTGTTACTTCTGTAAAAGTATGGGCCATTGGGGCAGGTGGCGGCGGTGCAGGCGCTACTGATAGTGATGGCACAGTAGGTGGCGGAGGCGGCGCAGGTGGAGTTGCATTCATAACGATGGCAGTATTACCCGGAGATATCATTACCTATTCTCTCGGTGTTGGAGGTGCCGGTGGTATTGATGCAAATAATGGTAGCGCGGGTGACAATACTACGGCTATTGTGGGCGGAATAACTATTACCGGCAACGGTGGTTCGGGTGGTCAATATAATAACGACATCGATGCCGCGGGCGGTTCATACAGCGGAGGTGATGGCGGTAGTAACGGCGGCGATGGAAAAGGAAGCAACGATGATACCGGCGGTGCTGGTGGTGGTGGGATCGGTGGTATTACCGGCGGCACTCCCGGAAGTTATGGAGCCAATGGAGCTGATGCTGCAGATATTTCAGGTTTATTTGCTGCACTTAGTGGCGGGTCAATTCTGCCCATTAGTTGGAAAAGTTTTACAGCAACCAATCAAAACAAATCTGTATCACTGCAATGGCAAACAGCATTTGAACAAAACACTTTACATTTTACTGTGCAGCATAGCACCGACGGGATAAACTTCAAAAATATAATTGTGGTTGCCGCAGCCGGCAATAGTAACAGTGTGAAAATGTATAGTTACCTGCACCAGGATCCTCCGGCAGGAACCAGTTATTACCGTTTACTTCAAACCGACATTAATGGCAGGACCAGTTTTAGCGATGTCGTAAAAAATAACGTGAATGCATTACAGCAAAAAGATATTATAGTCATTACCAATCCTGTTGTTAATGGCGTCTTAAAGATTCAGTTATCCAAAAATGAAGTGGTCAGTTTATTGAGCTTTGATGGAAAACTGGTTTACAGGAAGAACCTTCAAAAGGGACTGAATAACATAAATGTAGCTGGCTTACCAAAAGGAAATTACATTGTGCAGACAGGAACCGACGCACAAAAAATAGTGATCCAATAGTAAGATCAATAACTCATTGCATGCCGTATCAATTGATACGGCATTTTTTTTATCGTCGTATAATAAATAGCTTTGAATAATGATTCCGTAACTCAGTTGGTAGAGCAGCTGACTCTTAATCAGCGGGCCGAGAGTTCGAGTCTCTCCGGAGTCACTTAGGGAATCAGCCAAAACCCTTATCTTTAAAGGGTTTTATTATAAGCTGTTCAATGTAAAAAAGATCGTTGTACGAAAAATACAATTTTAACCCCTACATAATGAAACAATTATTTTGGACGTTTTTTGTTTTAGCAATCTCAACTACCGCTTTAGCCCAAAGGACAAAGCCACAGGATGACGACAATAAAATTATTATTACATTAGTCGATACGATTGATATTTACCAAAAAGTAAAAGAAGCCTTCATAAATTCTGATATTATAGTAAAGGATTTACCGAGTAGAACCGAAATAAAAACTTATCCAAAGGGAGTATCGGGAGTGCCTGGTTATCTTGTTGCCAAAGCGAATATCATTGGCAATACAGTTATATTAACTGGTCTTTATAATTCAAAGAGAATTGATTCTATGGGATCGGCAAATGATTCTAAAGAAACCCGCCCTGTTACATATTTTAAGAGAAGCGGCAGTGGCAGTTGGGATATGCTTCGTGCTGTCGCTGATAAAATCGGTGGCTCTTTAACCTTTAATAAATAAACAATGAAAAAAATAGTCTTCGCTTTTTTGTTGATTTTGTCTGCAAATTCTTATGCTCAAAAAAGCCTTGACACAAAAATTGCTGTAACGGTTACAGATACAGTCGGACTTTACGAAAAAGTAAGGATGGGATTTGTAAATACAGATTTTATTGTTAAAGATACTAGACGCATTGACACATTAGTCACTTACCCCCGAGACTCAAAGCCTTTAGGCTATGTAACAGCATTTGCCGCCATCAATGGGAACACAGTAACTTTTTGGGGATTTTCAGCAAATCGAAAAATGAATCTACTCGGCTACACTGTTTCTCCTACTGAATACGATAAGGTTTATTATTATAAACGAGGTACTGGGTGGAATTTATTATTGAATGTTGCTAAGTCCTTAAACGGTCTGCTATCATACAGTAAATAACAGTTTTTAAATAATGCTAAAAAACGAGTTCGAGTCTCTCCGGGGTCAGTGATCTTTACAAGTATTCGCCTTGGTTTGGCTAACGGGTATCTCTATCCCAATTCCTCATCACATCTGCCACGCTTTTATCTGCAGCAGTTTCCAGGAAAACAGCTAGTTGCTCATCCCTTAAAATTTCTTTTTGGCTTTTTAATGCATCCCACAGTTTCCTGCCAACCATCTTACCCCCGCTATTATAAATAACTGCAGCAGCAGCATGCCAGCGGCATTGGTACCAGCCGTAATTTTTGGGATGTTTACTGGCAATTTCGTCATATCGTTCGTGTACATCCTTAAGGCTGGTGAACTTAAATTCTTTACTGCCGGCAGCTATCACCATCTGCGGAAATATCGTTAATGCAGGCAATGCTTCCGGTTCATTTTCGGCAATATAAGTGTGTAATAAAATATTCACAAATAACTCCCCCATCCAGTTTCTTTGCATGGTAAGTCCGCCCTGTGAATGAAAGGCATGTCCAAGCTCATGAATGGCAAGCAGGTCGAAAAAAGGCTGCATGGTTAAATTGCCGTCCTTATCCCGGTAAACGGCCTGGATCTTTTCACCCAGGTCTTTTGGCAACTGATCAACCGGCGGTATAAAACTTTTCCAGAAAGCATTGTCTTCTGCAGCCACTATCAGTATTTTACCATTATAATGAGGCATGCCATATACAGCTAACGGCGTGTATTTGCGCCAGTCTGCAGCACTTAGTACCAATAAGGTTATTGATGGCCGGGATCCCAACATCTGCGTATAATAAACCATTGCATTATCAACACGTTTTGCAATTGTTGCTGTCCGTTGTTGATGGCCCGCACTATAATACACCGGAAAAGCATGCTCTTTTAATGAATCGAGCTGGTTGAATTGCTGGGCCTTTGCCGGCTGAGCCAGGAAAAAAGCAAATACTATAAATTGAAAAATGTACTGTTGCATAAATTTTTATTTTAAGTACAAATTTCAAAACTATGCCCGGGGATAAATAGTACAAAAGCGACAATTATAAACGCAGGTGAGCCTGCAGCCGAACAGGTGTATGCTCAAGCTCTTTTTCAATGATGCCCGGTGCAACACCGGCAAACTCTTTAAAATCACGGATCAGGTGCATCTGGTCAAAATACCCGCATTCATAGGCAATGCTGGTCCAGCTTAATGTTGCACAGTTTTCACGTAAGCGGTAAGCTTTGGAGAAACGAACCAGGCGGGCAAATAATTTAGGCGGCAGTCCTATCCGTTCTTTACTTACCCTTTCAAACTGGCGCAGGCTGAGGCATGCAAGGGAAGCTATTTTATCTACAGGAACGTTTCCATTTAACCGTAATAGTTCCAGCATGGCCATATCAAAGGGCAATGATCTTTTCAGTGCGCTTACTTTTTTTAAAAGGAATTTTTCAATCACTCCGTGTATCTCGTCAAAACTTACGGCTTCCTGTAACCTGTTATTTACTTCCCGTAATTCATTTCCAAAAACGTCGGTAGCATCATAACTTTCATCAACCATTCGCACCATCGGAATTCCCAGCATGCGGTACAGCCCACCCGGATGAAAACCCACACGTACGGCTTTATGGCTCCTGTTGATATCCAGTGTGACCCTGGTTAACTGCGGGCCTACTATTACGCTGCGTGGTTGAAGTACAAAAGAACTTGCTGCATCTTTTTGCATTTTGATCTGGTCGTTGATATAAAAGAACATCGAGTTTTGAGGTGAGGGCGGGTATGGGGAAACCATTGGTGGATCTCCGGGATTCACTTCTACATGCACTACCATAATACAGTTAATGAACTCCTGCAGCATAATGTGCGGTGTATAGAATTTCACCTGCATGCGGTCCTTTTTTGGAAAATTAGACAAAAAAATGAGCATTTTAAAATACAGTTGAACAGATCAAAGCTTGTTGCTGTAATTTCTTTTACTTACTTTTCTGTTAGTTTAACCATCAATTGCTACAAATGAATATTGTAAAACTATTTACCCCTGTAGTCCTGTTTACTGTATGTACTCACACACAGGCACAACCGGTTGAAAAGGTCAGATTGGAAAGATTTATTGACAGCATTTTCAAACCCTTTTCCAACAAAAACTCACCGGGCTGTGCAGTTACGATAATTGAAAACCGGAAGGTCGTCAGCAAAAAAGCGTATGGTATGGCCAGTATTGAATTGCAGGTCCCTTTTTCACATCAAAGTGTGGTAAAAATAGGATATTCAGAAGCCAGGGAATTTATTTCCATTGCTGCTGTACTTATGGAGAAGGACGGTATCCTTTCTTTGAATGATAAAGTAAGAAAGTATTTTCCAAAGTTACCGGAATGGTCAGAGCCGGTGACGATCTGGGACCTGCTTAATCACCGCAGCGGCTTTGTAGATGAATGGGCAAATTTATTACTGATGCACGGCGCCATGTTTAATCGTTTTGATAAGGAACAATTCTTCCGGTTGTTATATGCACAACCAGAACCTGAAGTTGAACCCGGCAAAGGATTTATGTATTGCAATTCTGATTTTGGGTTATTGCGTTTGATCATGGAAAAAGCATCCGGGAAAAATCTGAGTGACTGGATAAAGCTACGGATATTCGATCCGTTAAAAATGAATAATACAAGGATGCAAAAAAATTCTCTGGATATTGTTCCAAACCTTGCAAATAAATATTCATATGCAGGAAATGGTTTTGGTCAGTCTAATGTGCAGAAGACATCACCCGGGGGGAATTATTTTATCCTCACCTGTGCTGATGATCTTGCGAAATGGTCATTAGCTATCAGTGATCCGGGTTCTGAGTTCAATGCTGCGTTCAAAAAATTATTGGGAAATGTGCGGTTGATACCCGGCAAAAAGAATCACTATGTTACCGGGCATAGTCTTGATACCCTCAATGGTCATATGGTGGTTATTCATGAAGGAGTTAATGGCGAAAATTACCTTACCCATATCCCTTCAAAAGGAATTTCGATAATAACGATCGGCAACCTGGGTGGTGAAAGTTTTTCAGAGCAAAATAAATTACTACGTAATTATGTAATGCGTGTAAAAGCGCCTCCATTCATTAAACCGGTCTTTGCAAAAAAACCGGTCAGCATTACTGAAGCAGAATTGAAAAAATATGAAGGCAGGTATCGCTGGCTGAACCAGGTATCTTGGGAGAGTTATAATGAACATAGAAAGACCAGTGATTTTTTTATAGAGAATGGCAAATTAAAATCCAGGTATACCGGAAATTATGTTATTGAACTTATCCCGGTTGGTAAAGATCTTTTTTATTACGAAGAAGGATTTGGCATGCAGGTAAAATTTACTCAACCTGATGGCAATTCACCTATGACGCTGACAGCAGCTTTTGATGACGGATTTCCGGGTAATATGATGGAGAGGGAAGGTAAAAATTGGTTGCCATCAACAGATGATCTTAAAATGTTTACCGGGAAATATTACAGCAAACATCTCGATTACTACTGGAATTTTGAATTGAATGAAAAGGGTAAAATGGTTTTGAAAAGGCCCACCATGCCCGATGCCATCGTTGAGCCGGATGGTGAGAACCAGTTTCATTATATAGCTGAAAAAGGTCCCGGGGACGGGTTTGACCAATGGATATTATTCAATAAAAATCCGGCAGGAGAAATAACCGGTTTAACTATATGGTCTGCCAGGGTAATGCATCATAGGTTTGATAAAATACAATAGAAATGAGATGCGATATTTTACACTTTTAATAATAACAGGTTTATTCGGCAGCATAAGTCTGGCACAAGACAAAATATTTCCAACCGGGTTTAAGTATAGTAAGCCCGAAGGGTTTGCTGATCCTGTTTATGAAGGATATATTGATGTCTATGAAAACCGTATAACGAATAACGGAAAAAAAATTAGCCTATATGTAATTATTGTTCCTGCTGTAGCTAAAACAAATAATGCCCCGCTATTTATTATCGACGGTGGTCCGGGTGTTTCGGCAACGGCGGGTGCAGACTTCTTTGCCATGAAAGACAATCCTTACCGGCAAAACAGGGATATTGTAATAGTGGATGTAAGAGGTACGGGAAAATCAAATCCGTTGATGTGCCCTTCACTGCAGCTAAAAGAAACCCTGCAGCAACAGTTTGATGAAATGTACCCTGTGACAGCAGTGAAAGAATGTTACAACCAGTTATCAAAGCAAAACGACCTCACCCAATATCACACGACAAACATTGTAAAAGACCTGGAAGAGGTGAGAATTAAACTGGGATATAAAAAAATAAGTTTGTTTGGGCTTTCGTACGGCACAAGAGTTTCATTGCAGTATATGCGTATGTACCCGGAGGCTATAGAGTCAACGGTGTTGTGGTCCCCCACTACGACGTATTCACGTATGCCATTGTATCATGCAAAATTTGCACAGGCTTCCTTGAACATGATATGGGATGATTGCAGGAAAGATACAGCTTGCAATAAAGCTTACCCGCTTATCCAAAATGAATTTACTGAACTGATGGATCGATGGAAGGCAAAACCTGTGACTTATGAATTAAAGGATTCTGCCGGAAAGAAACAAACCCTGCTTATCCCATGGTATGCATTTCAAACAAAGATCCGCTCCCTCATGTATGCACCCGATGGCATTCGGAAGATCCCCTATCTTGTACATGAAGCATGGAAGGAAAACCTGCAACCCTTTATTGATTTATTTCCAAAGGGAAAAACCAATGATGATTTTATTGCCGAAGGGCTTTATTTATGTGTGACCTGCACGGAAGATGTTCCTTTTATTCAAACTACGGAAATAGAATCGTTAACTACAGGAACTTTCATGGGAACGTATCGTGTTGATCAGCAAAAGCAGGCCTGCGCTAATTGGTCGAAGGGAATAATCCCAGGCAACATTTTGGAACCGGTTACTTCATCTGTCCCCACATTGATCTTATCAGGCAGTTTTGACCCTGTAACACCGCCGTCGTTAGCCAGGGAGATCATGAAAACCTTAAGCAATAGCCAGTTGGTTGAAATACCTTATATGTCGCATCTGTTTGACGGGTTGAGTAACGAATCATGTTTTGACAATTTGGTGATTGAATTTTTAGCAGTCCGGCAGAAGAAATTGAAATCGCTGGATTGCATAAAGGCGATGATGCCTGGCCCTTACAAAATAATACAGTGATAAAATGAGCTGATGAATGCAACAAAAAAAATATTGATACTTATTTTCTGGCTTGCCTTCTTCGGGTTCTTTTTATATAGATACATTCCTAATGCATGGTATTATGTTACTAAAGGCTTTCCTCCTTATGCCGGAAACACATGGTTAAATAATCGTTTGTGGTTTGCGCTGCATATCTCTGCAGGTGTTTTCGTTTATGTAATAGGTATTTTACAATTTACATCGTCGATCCGAAACAGGTATATTAAGGTGCACCGGCTATTAGGAAAAACATATATTATTTGTTCTTTGATCTGTATTTTGACTCTTGCTTTTATGATACCGGATAATACATGTAAATCATGCAGGATTCACAAACAATTGTAACAAGTTTATGGTTTCTGTTTGTCGTATTCGCCTATTAGTTTATTAAACAAAGAAAGATCGTGCAACATCAAAGAATGATGATCCGCAGTTTTATTTGTGCCGCGTATTTTGTTACAATAAGGGTGATTGACAAGGTTGCAATGGGCGCTTTTTATTATTTCTTTCCGGATGAATCAACAGCTTTTCTGATCTCGGATATTTTTGTATGGTTTGTGCCACTTTTATTATTTGAAGTATATTGGAGAGTAAAAGATTCAAGAGTAAAAACCAGGAGTCATTTAAATATTATTTTATGAGATCAATTTCATTTTTTCGAATTCTATTGACATGTCTAAGTTTGATTGGTTGTATTGATTCTAGTGCCCAGATAAAATACCCGCCAGCAAGAAAAGAAGCTTTTGACACGGTGATCTACGGCAGGAAATTAACTGATGATTATTTCTGGATGAGCCGGAAGAAAAATGAAAAAGAAGTGACGGAATTCAGCAGGCAACAGGGTAAACTTGCGCAATCGGTCTTAGACAGCATTCCCGGCAGTGCCACAATAGAAAAAGAATGGAATGAAGCTTTTGCCACATTGGATGATGAGATATGGAATGGCAAGACTGTGGGAGAATATATTTACTACAGCAGGTTGATCCCTAAAGAAGGCTCCTGGTATTGCAGGAAAAAAGGATCAAATGGAAAGGAAGAAAAATTATTTAAAACATTGCAAATAAATGGCCAGCGGTATACTATCCGCAAAAGGGCCTTTGCACATACCAAGCCCCTGCTGGCACTTATGCTTACGCAACAAGGAGAAGCAAATCCCCAGATAAGAATTTATGACATTGATAAAAAAGAATTCTTACCGGATAGCATCGCCCCGGTGATGTTCAATGATTCCCGTGGCGTTTCAATGACATGGTTGCCGGATGATAAAGGCCTTTTATATGCCCAGGCCCCGCCTACAACAATACATGAAGAAAAATATTACAATGGAAAGATCAAACTTCATTTACTGGGCACGGCTGTTTCAAATGATGAGACCGTTTTCGGTATGGATGTAAATCCGAAAATAAAATTACAACCACATGAAACGCCTTATATCTACAGCTTTGCTAATTCTCCTTACCTCGTTGCCAGGATCAGGGCCGGTGATCATGATAATTATGCTTTTGCCGTGCACTACACAAAATTAAACGGTAAGAACACGCCCTGGAAAAAACTGAAGGATTATATCAATCTCGGTGAAGGCTTCGATGCAAATGGTAATTATTTATATGCCGGCACAAAAGACAAGCCCGGTTATAATATTGTAATGATCAATTTGGAAACAGGAGAAAGCCCCGAAGCTTTCTGGCAAAAGGGTGGTACGGTCATCGCTGTTACGGATGATAACCATAGTTCCGGTATTATCGCAGGCAAGGATGTGCTTTATGTATTAACCAGGAAGATCGGCGATATGCAGATCATGAAAATAGATCTGAAAACAAAAAATGCAGCTGCCTTACCAATGAATTTTAAAGGATCGATCAACAGGTTATCTCTTTCAGGTGATAATGATCTTTTCTTTGCCGGTTTCTCTGCTACCCGAAGTGTTGAATACTTTCTATATTCATACAACTCAAAAAAAGTATTACCGGCATTTGGTAATAAAATATACGATGCAGGTGAAATTTTGCAAACTGATATAGTTTGGGTGCCTTCCCGTGACGGCAAAAAAATACCTGTTTCATTGGTCTATAAAAAAGGCCTTGACCTGAAAAATAATAACCCGCTTTTAATAGATGGCTATGGTAACGGTGGCGCTGTAACTGATCTGAGTTATGACCCTAACTATTTACCATGGATAAACCATGGTGGTGTATATGCTTATGCCCATGTTCGTGGCGGCGGTGAGTTGGGAGAAGATTGGGTAAAAGATGGCCAGTTCCCGAATAAGATGAATTCAATTAATGATGCTGTGGATGTTGCGGAGTATTTTGTAAAAAATAATTATACTTCTGCAGACAAGCAATTGATCATGGGAGGAAGTGCCGGAAGCTTTCTTGTGGGCAATGCAATTAATCAGCGTCCTGATCTTTTTGCCGGCGGTATTTTTCTTGCCGGCCTTCCCGATCTTGTAACGAATATGGATGCTGCAGGTGGCAGGGAACAGGCATCAACCGGGCTATTGGGTACTAAGGAAGGGTTTGAATCAAGATACAGCATCAGTGCTTATTATCATATTCCGCAGAACAGAAAACTGCCGGCAATACTCATATCACATGGCGCATCAGATTATATACTTGAAATGCACCCGGTTGCCAGGTATGCGGCTAAATTGCAGGAGATGCAAAAAGGAGACAGGCCTGTTTTATTTTTAGTGAACTGGGAAGCCGGCCATCTCGGTTCACAAAGTGAATTATTATATATTCTGAAGTTTGCCTTGTGGCAGACTGGGCATCCGGATTTTCAATTGAAAAAAAAATAAACTGAACAGGATCATTCCAATGGTCATTATGCAACCTGCATTTTTAAAGTATGGATATAATAACAATCATCTCTGTTATACTTATTGTTCTTGCCATCCTGCCACTGCTGATGGTATTGATAAAAATGAGAAAGCTGAAAGCGTTTAAACAGAAAGCCGTAACTACCACGGCAACCATAATCAATATTGAAAAACGAAGAGGATATAAAAACAATACCTATTATGTACTGACATTGGAATACCGGACCATAGATATGGCGAGGACTTTTACCCCGCATTCTATAACTACAAAAAAATATGTTCAGGGGAGTACAATTCCGCTGATGTACCTACCCGATGATCCTGCAAAGTTCAGCATCGATTCCGGTAAAGGATATCCTTATATGATAGCCATTACACTTATACTTTTCGGGCTCATCGTTTGGTTTTGTACCTGGCTGAACAGCCTGGAATATACAGGTAGCTAATCTTCACGCAACAATTTTACTTAATTTCGAACATGGCTAAATAAAAATTTATGAATAAAACACCCCACTCCTTTTATACCATCCGCTTCACCGATTGCGACCCCTTCGGACACTTAAACAATGCCAGGTACATAGATTATTTTTTAAACGCCCGGGAGGACCACCTGAAAGATGCATACCAGCTTGACCTTTCACATTTTTATCAACAGGGTGTAAGCTGGCTGGTGGCCGGACATGAGATCAGTTACCTCCGCCCCGCTAATTATAATGAACGGGTATCCATTAAAACTGCACTGATAAATCTTGCTTCCGGGTCTGTACTCGTAGAAATGATCATGATGGATGAACATCATACTCATCTGAAATCATTATTATGGACCAGCTTTACGCATGTAAATGTAAAAACGGGTAAAAGAGAAACCCATTCAGAATCATTCATGGACTTTGCAAGATCTATAGAAGTAAACAATGTGGACATTTCAAAAGGGTATCAACACAGGCTGAAAGAAATTAGTGAAACCATAAAACAGGGAAAAGCCATTCTCCCCTAGGAACAGCACAACCACGAAAAAAGCCTCTTATCATTCCCGGTAACCGCCTGAACAGTCTAGGGCAGCAATAGCAATGTTGGAATATGTAATTTATAAAACCTAAGCATCCCCTTAAAAATAAAAATTTTTATCATGCTAAAACTAACATCCTTCAAACTTGTATCATTATTGTTATTGTTATCCGCTTCAGCCGCTGTTCGGTCACAAGGTGTTACTACACCACGTACACCCAGTCCTGCTGCAGCCATTTCACAAACGATCGGCATCTCCACGGTAAATGTAAATTATTCAAGGCCCGCGGTAAAGAACAGGGAAATATGGGGAGCACTTGTACCCTATGGCTGGAATGTCCAGGGATTTGGAACAGGGAATTCGGCACCATGGCGTGCGGGTGCAAATGAAAATACAGTGATCAGGTTTTCGCACCCGGTAAAAGTGGAAGGCAAAGCAGTTCCTGCAGGAGATTATGGATTATTTTTTGTTATCAATAAAGATAATAGCGGTGAAGTGATCTTATCAAAAGACGCAAGGTCGTGGGGAAGTTTTTTTTATGACCCTGCTAAAGACCAGCTAAAATCAGCAATACAGTTGCGAACCATTCCGAATACGGACCTGCTTACCTATGATTTTATTAACCTTACAAAGAATGGTGGCGAGTTGGTATTGAACTGGGAAAAGAAACAGTTCCCCGTTAAGATAGAATATGCAGTGGACGATATTGTGATGGCAAATGCTGCCGAAGAATTAAAAGGCCCTGTTGGTTTTAACTGGCAGGGATCTGCATCTGCAGCTAATTATGCATTGCAGAATAAAATCAACCTTGAGCAGGCTTTGAAATGGATAGACCGGGCGATAACGCAGAATAACAGTTTTGCCACACAAAGTATCAAATCAAATATCCTTGCTGCCATGGGCAATACTGCCGAAGCTGAAAAGATCATGAAAGATGCATTGCCCAATGCAACAGAAGTAGAGATCAATGCATATGGTTACCAGTTAATGGGTGCCAATAACAATGATAAGGCCATTGAGATCTTTGTAATTAATACCAACCGCTTTCCCAAAAGCGCAAATGCCTGGGACAGTTTGGGTGAAGCTTATTTTACAAACGGAGATAAAAAGAATGCCATTGCCAGTTTTAAAAAGTCACTCAGTTTAAATCCGGCGGCAAATGTAAAAGCAAACTCGGAGAAATTTTTACTCCAGTTGGGAGCGAATTAACAGGCAACCCACTATAACCAGGCGATGCAAATGATCTGTGCCCCAATTGTATTGGGGCACAGATCATTTTTCAGGCATTATAAAAAACGGGAGACAGCATTAGCAACCAGCCACAAAAAGATTATATTTATAGTCAAAATTATCATTCATGAAACAAAAGATACTAACGGCCATTTTTGTCATTTGTGCCATTTTTATTTTTATGGGAGTTGTAACTATCTTAAATGGCGATATTGAAAATACAAAAGAAGCATTGATCATGGCGGCTTACCAGTTCTTGTTCCTGTCTGTTATGCTGATCATAAAATGGCGTAAATTTGGAAGATCATCAATATCAGTTATATGATAACAGAAACATCAGACAGAAAAGAAATATTGGTGGCAATCGATGAAGCCATCTCCGGATTAACCGGGCTTATGTCGTCACTTGATGAGAGCAAGGTCAATACCATTCCTTATAAGGATAGCTGGACGCCAGGCCAACTATTCAACCATGTTACAAAATCAATTAACGGGATGGCAAAGGCCATGCTAAAAGAATCAAAGCCGGCAGAAAGAGACCCGGGTGAAAGGATAGCCGGGTTAAGAAAAGCATTCCTCGACTTCTCCAGCAAAATGAAATCACCGGATTTTATTATACCTGATGAAGGGCCTTATGAAAAGCAGGCTGTCATTGATGAATTAATATCTTCTTTTGAACTTTTGAAAGAGAATACAAACAAGGCAAACTTAAATGAGCTATTACAAGGTCTTCCGCTTGGTGAAATAACCAAACTCGAGCTGCTTCATTTTGTATTGTATCATACACAGCGGCATTTGCACCAGATGGGAAAGATAACTGGCACCTTGGTAAAGTAAACAAGGTATAACGGCACAGGAGATCTTAATCTTTTTTCTGTTTAAGTAAATTTTCGTATTCTAGTTCTCTAAAACGCCCAAATTTATTTTTAGCAAGCCACTTTCTGGTAATTATCAACATACAATTCACCTCGATTCACTAAAGAGAACATGATAAGGATGAGCTTAAACTTTACGT